>Ga0123519_10005366_pt1 | contig 20471 bp, 17 predicted proteins | sample YelNatPaOPRAMG02_FD_87396 | JGI IMG/M metagenome (GOLD analysis project Ga0123519, IMG submission 87396) | Hot spring microbial communities from Yellowstone National Park - Yellowstone National Park OP-RAMG-02 (version 2) | ecosystem: Environmental > Aquatic > Thermal springs > Hot (42-90C) ...
CAATTTCTTGGCTGTTTCGGGATGAATCTGCACTGTCGGATAGGGCTGAAGCTCTCTTAGCCAAGGATTTTGGCGATATTGCGAATGAAAATAGTAGGGTAACCTGCCCCCGGTTGATAGGATCAAGGGATATTCCTTGTAAAGCTCTGGCGTAGTAAATGGACTTTCATTCGGTTCTTTAAAATATGGTAGTGGATCATAGCCTAACTCTTCCATAACAGTTGAGTAAAGCTCCACTTTTCCAGTGGGAGTATCAAACCCACCGTCCTTCTTCCAATAACTTGTTTTATATTTATAATAGACTTGATCCTTAACCGTCTTCGCTAGAACGCCTATACTCTTGAACTGCTCCCATGTTATCCCAGCTTTCCTTAACTGATAATTAAGCATCTCCTCAACATTGTTAAACCACCACTGAGGCGCTAGGCGCTTACCCAACTCGTTATAGATTTTATTATCCGGCCATGCCTCTCCAGGAGACTCAACTACTTTTTGTATTGCCGAAACGAAAAATCGAGGATGCATATCATAGATGTCGTCTGTTTCTAGCCAGTGAGCCACGGGCAATACGACATCCGCATATTCAGCAGTTGGACTCATGTAAAGGTCTGCAACCGATAAGAATTCTAGTTTCAGAAGAGCTTCTAAGACAGCTTTGGAGTTAGCATAACACACAAGCGGATTTGAGCCTTGAATGTGCATGACTTTAACGGGACCCTTTCCGCTTCGAATTCCCTCGAGCATGGTTTCAACATGGCACATTGCAAATGGTGGTCTGGCTAAAAGGCGGAATCTACCTGCGCCTATTGGTAATTCCTTTGGCGCAGGAACTTCCAGTGCGAAGTCTTCCATTGGACCCGTGTCAGGCGGCACCCAGTTAATCATACTTCCCGGTCTTTCAATGTTCCCCGTGATAGCCATCAAACATATTATTGCTCTAAGAGTTTGTGTAGAGTTGTTACCAGCCTCGAGACATTCTCCTATTTGGATGCATCCAGGTTTATGCGTGGCGAATACTCGTGCGGCTTCTAAAATCTTTTCCTCGGGAACCCATGTTATCTCAGCAACCTTATCAGGCGGATACTCTTGAACCCTTTCCTTTAACCTTTCAAAGCCGTAAGTCCAGTTCTCTACAAAATCTTCATCAAATAAACCCTCATTAATTATCACGTTCATCATTCCAAGGGCGAGTGCGGCATCAGTACCAGGCCTAACAGGTAGCCAGAGAGCCCTCGCAGCAAGGCGTGTTGCCCTTGGATCCACAAGTATAAAATATTCTGCCTTCTCAAGAGCCTTAAGGAACCAAACAGCCATCTCACCATCCGCATTAGTGATCTCCAATTGTTTTCCCCAATGAATTATTGTTTTTGGATATTCCCCGCCCCAGCCATGATAGTCGCAGTATAGTCTTCCTCCAACAGTTATACCGAAAGTCGCTAGTCTTGGACCGTAACAGAAGTGTGCTGGAAGAAACAAGTTTGGAGTGCCGATAGACCTGGCGAATCTGAACGTGTACCTGTTATAACCTCTACCGGTTCCCTGTCCTATGGCCACAGAGCTAGGACCATAATTTTCTATAGCTTCTTTAATTTTTTGTGCAACAAGATCTAAAGCTTCCTCCCAGCTGATTCTCTTCCATTTTCCTTCGCCGCGTTCTCCAACCCTTTTAATTGGATAAAGAATTCGGTTTGGATTATAAACTTCTTTAATGCTTGCAAGGCCCTTAGCACACATCGTTCCCTCCGTAAGCGATTCTGAATCACCTTCAATATGCATTATCTTACCATTTTCAACGGTAACGATAACTCTGCAGCCACCATGACAGCTCTTACAAGTAGTTTTGACAAGATTTTCCGCTATACCCACATTCTACCTCCTTAAATTTCGATACTTTGCTATGCATTAATTCAAAAATGTAACATTGTTCCTAAAAATAGAAAAAGTATTTTAGAAGGCGTACACGAGTGTTATAAGAATTAAGCTTGTCTCGCATTCAGTTTTCCATCAAAATGCTAAGCAATTTTTAGGTGTTAGGAATTATTGGCAAGAGTAGATGTGAAGGATGTTTTTCGTTGCGGTATATTTTATGAAGAGTTGTTCTGCTACTGCATATGTGGTAGGGTATGTACTCTACGTTGGTGGCTCCTGAAACGCCGGTAGGCAAGTCTAGGCTTGTTATCTCAAGGCAAATGCGGTGGCCAGCTTTGAAAAGATTTGCAGTAGCAAGAATTTCTATTGCGTACAGTTCTATTTCACCTGGTTTAACAGGTTTGCGAGCTTCTTTCGTAAGGGGATGCCATGGTTTCCAAGGTTTGGATCTTGCTTGGTCTATGGCTCTATGGGAGGCCTTAAGCCAACCTCTTGTAAGTTCCCTTTCTGGGAGGTGGGGAGGTATCTCGGTTTCACCTTCCCTTGCGGTTCTAACTGATACGTCTGGACCAACATCCTTTAGTATGACTATCCAATTTGTGTCTTCTTGATCTATTGATGCATATAGATATAAAGCACTTGGCCCTACAATCAATGTATCTTCAGGCAGCGGATCAGTCATATACTTGAGCCCGCTTATAGTCCTTGTCAAGGTGGGCGGCATCTGAACAAATGCGTCTGGTTCATCGTAGCCATCTCTGCTTAACGGTGTATAAGGCTCCGTTCTTAGTCGCCCCCAACTGTGAAGATAAAACTTTATCCATCTCGTCTCTGGAAGGGGCCAGTCTTCAGCTAGAAGCCACTTATTAGCTCCCATTACCCATACCTTTACAGGCGGCTCATCCATTATGCCCGTGTTTATGCCCTTGAGCCAATAATCATACCATCTTAGAATCTCGCTATGGAATGCTCGCCATGGGCGTTCCAAATGCGCTGGTCCTGTTAAAAGCAGTCTCTTAGGCACCTTTAATCCCCAGTACCAATGCTGAGCTCCTTGCAAATGAATTTTATAAGTGTAGGCATACCAACCTGAACCGGTGTAGACGGGCACTTTTACCTTTTCAAAGTCAGCCTCAGCTTTTTCCACGGCACCTTTAACATCGTATGGATTCAAAAGGGTGAAAAATAAAAACGGCGTATGTTGCCCCTTTTGAGTCAGTATATTGTAAATGTGCACATACATTTTATAGTCTTGGTTATTTATAGCTTCCACCCACAAGCGCTCCAGTTCAGGCGGAAGAATACCAGGCCTACCCCTAACCATATGCGCAACGCCAAGCTGATCCAGAAGGTATGAGAAGACATGAAGAACGCCGCCTGGAAAGGCATCTCTGAAACCATACACCCCCATAGCGTCGTATGGAAATATTGCCTTTAAATGGGGAGGTTGCTGTTTTGCGGCAAACCACTGGGCACCAGCAAAAGCAGAGATACCGATCATTCCAATGTTGCCGTCACACCAAGACTGCTGGGCGATCCATTCTATAAGATCGTAAAGGTCGGTTTCAGCTCCGAACATCGATGGTCCTGGCATTCCTTCCGATTTTCCTACACCCCGCGGGTTCCCAATAACATGAGCATAACCTCGTGAAACTAGGAATTTAGTGTCTCCAGCTTCTTGCGCTCCACACCAGAGATGGGACCATGCAGGTTGAGGGGAAAGAAAATCACAGATGTCTGGTGAACTCAAATCTTTGTTATGAGGGGCAAATGACAAGAGTGCAGGAAACTTTCCAGGAGCATCCGGACGGTAAACATCAACACATATGTGAACACCGTCCCGCATTGGAACCATAACATCACGTTCTTGAATAATTTTAGGGTACTCTGGCGGACGATCATAAAATGGCGGAGGATTATGCTGATCCCCACCATCCAACCATACAAAACCTCTATCCTGTTTACCCATATGTATTCACCGCTCTTTTAACATTCAATAAATTTATTTATAAAATTTATTATAAGGATAGGAGAAAAATATGTACTTTTATTGAAATGGTCTGTAGGGGTACTTGTGTATCGGGACATCTTCAGTGTATAGTTTCATTGTTTCGTTTTCTTTTTTGACTATTATCCATTTTAGCCAGTTTTTGTTGTCCATTTCAGGGTAATCCTCTCTTATGTGAAACCCTCGGCTTTCAGTTCTCATCAATGAAGCTCTGTAAAACATTTCTGCACACAAGGCCATGCTTTCAGCGTCTATACATTTAGCAAGATCGTGAAAGTCTTCAGCTTTAATTTCTCTAATTTTCTCTTTTACGCTTAAAACGTAGTTTAAGCTTTCTTCCATTCGCTCCTCGCTCTTGATAATGCTGCAATCCGCGGGGACGATGATGTCTTGAATTTTATGTATAATTTCACGGGATGAAAAACCTGTTCTTCGTCGTAAAGGAGCAAAAACCTCATCTTTAAGCTCCTTAACTTGATCATAGTCTACTTCAGGCTCAAAATTAATGGCCTTCAAAGCGCTGACGTAAACAGCTGCGGCCGCTCCACCGCGTATCCCTGTGAAAAGAGCGTTCAACAGGCCAGTTCCGTGAATCTTATGTGGTGGCGTGGGAGCGGCTCCCCCTCGGGCGCTTCCATTACCGCATACATCACCAACAGCGAAAAGTCCAGGTACACTGGTTGCCATTTGATGATTAACCCTTACGCATGAAAGTTCGCCTATAAAATATGGAACAACCTCGGCTTTATCCTCTTTTAATGGAGGAACCTTTGAATTTATACAGCCAAAACGCTCCTGAACTTTTTTATGCATTCTAAGCATTGGGCGTTCTTGGACAGTAAGCATTTGGCGTTCTTGGACAGCTTTAAAATCAACAAAGATTGGACCATTGCCTGCTAAAGTTTCCCTATACCAAGCTAGCACGGTTTCCGGAGAGTCAGGCGGTTTAATTTGATATTTGCGGCTGAGGTTCTCTCCTTTTGAATTTACTAAAAAGTCATGAGCAACATGGGCGCCTCCATGCACTCCGCTGAAAATCCAACCCTCTGGACTTATTCTTGTGAAATCAAACATGTTTCCGAACTCTACGTTTCTCATTTCAGCTCCAGCTTTGTAAGCAGCCAATATACCATTGCCAGTTCCAATCCACAGAAGCGTCACGCCATAATTTTGAGAGCCGCTGGCAAGTATTACCGCCTTAGCCTTCACAATGTAAAATGTTCCATCGGAAAGGCTGAATCCTACCGCGCCGGAGATGTTGTCTTCGTCTCTAAGCAAACTGGCGATGCAAACCTTGTCAACAAATTTCACGCCTAAGTTTTTTGCATATTTTGCCATGTTTCTGCACATGTCTGGATCAACGTTTGTGGTTCCCCACGGGAAGGGACCCTTTGTATATTGGATTTTGCCGTCAGGTCCTCTCCAAACCTCCACATTCCATAAACTTAGGTGCTCTACAATGCTTTGACTGTAATAGGCAAATTCTCTAAGCAAAAGTTGATCGCATAGAAAGTAGCCTACGTTATGTACAAAAAACTTTACAAACTCCTCTGGATCATCCTCAGGGGTTACGAAGCTAAGGATTCCAGCAGACCTAGCCGCCTTACCCGCCATACCTTTGCTTGCGGAAGCCTTATCAACTATTAACACGTCAATCTCTGGTTTTGTTTCTTTCGCTGCAATCGCTGCTGTAAGTCCAGCCAGGCCTCCGCCCACTACCAGCAAGTCTGTGGAAAGCACTTTTCCCAATAACTCAATATTAGACATGTGGTTTACCTCCTATCCGCTATTAACACTTTAGGATAATGCCTGCAACTCCAGTCTGGAACAACTGTAATGGCCTTTGTGGGACATTGAACTTCGCAAAGGCAACATATTTGGCAGTCTTCAGGATAAGCTGCAACTGGAACGTTATTAGCTTCATCCCATTTGAAAACATTGACGAAACATACATCCACGCATATTTTACATTTATTGCATAGATTGACATCGACTATTACTGAGTGAACCATTTTGTGTTTACACACTCTCCTATTTGTGTGATTTAATGTATTTCAGGGCGTTTTTGCCAGCTATGCGTCCAGTGTTCGCAGCGAAACTATAGAGTGACGCGAAACGCAGGCAACCCCCAATATTCAGCGGATTTGCGCAGTCCCCCGCAGCATATAGCCCAGGAATTGGCTCGAAATCTTTATTCAACACTTCTGCGTTTTCGTTTATTTTTATTCCTCCGCAGGTTCCGTAGGCACAGGGATATTGGCGGAACGCGTAGAATTTTGGTTGCTTTATTGGGTGTAGATACTTGGGGTTCTTGAAGAATAGGTCGTCATGGCCTTTCTCACAGAAGAGATTATACTCTTTCACAGTTTTCTTTAAAGTGTCTGCGTTAACTTCAATCTTCCTAGAGAGCTCATCTAAGGAGCCAGCTACAAATATGTCTTTTTCACCTTTTTCCAGTCTTCTCTTTATGGCAGCGTCAAGATCTTGAACTTTTGTCAAGGGGGGCTGATATAGATAGAGAGGATAGCCAACGCCATCTTCCTCCATAGACCTCTTTATATTCTCATCAAATATTACATAAGCACATCGATTTTTTTGTCCAGCAATCACCATTGACATATAATCACGCTTTTCAGGATGACATAATTCTTCGTTTACAAAGCGTTCTCCTTTTTGGTTTATCCAAATGTTACGTGGTTCTCCCCACACCGCCAACATTAAATCGAGTTCACCATGCCATCGGCCTTCTCCAGGTATAAATGCAAACTGAGGCACCATTGATTGTGTATCAGGAAAGGCTCCTACTTCCCAAGCCATCCTTATACACTCACCAGTTAACTCAACGCCATGCATTGCGAAAAGATCCTTTCCAAATTCAAAACCACAGTACTTCTTGAGCATCTCTTTATCGTGTAAAAATCCACCACTTGCAATAACTATCGCCTTGCAATTTATTTGCACAGTTTTTCCTGACTCATCATCCGCGAGAATACCTGCTACCTTATTACCTTGCATAAGAATCTTCTTAGCACGAGTCCCAGTGCGAATATTCACGCCCTTTTCTTTGGCCTTGTCAACCAAAGTTTTTATCAGCCTATAAGTTCTTCCACCTTGAAATGTACGTTCCTGTTTCGCCTCACCTAACCATGCTGGCTCACCGGGTGCAAGTTCGATTTTTTCAGGCATTTTTACAAGGTACGTCTTAAAACCTGTTTGACTGAATCCCTCCCCAGGTGGTTCAAACTCAACTCCCTGTTTTTTTAACCACTCAATTGTACCAGCCGTTTCATCAATAAACGCTCTCACCAACCGAGCGTCAACACACCAGCGGAGACCTTCCATGATATAATTAAAAGCTTCATTTTTTCTTTGAGGTTCTACAGCACCCAGCCCCATCCCAAGTTTAGAGACGCCGCCGATGAAACGATGCTTCTCTAATAGAACTACCTTTAAGTCTCCTTCAGCCAAGGTTAAAGCTGCTGCCAATCCTGCAACTCCGCTTCCAACAACAACTACATCTACTGTACCCTTTTCCAAATCATATCACCTAGGCAGTATCAAGTTTTTATATATATAATATATAAAAATTGTGCATAATGATCAGCACAAATGTTTTAAGCGCACGCAAGCTTGGATTTTTAGCATTTAAATAAATGCCGTTTAAAGACGTAATCGTAGGCATAGTATGTACCCTTCAAAAAACATAGCAAATAGGCGCCCAAATTTACCAAAAAAAATGGTAAATTACTTAAACACGATTTTTCATATCTGTCTATTATCAATTAATCAAATATCTTTTTTAAAATAAAGAAAAAGGGGTTATTGTGGCTTGTATCGGTATTTGTGTATCGGGACATCTTCGGTGTATAGTTTCATTGTTTCGTTTTCTTTTTTGACTATTATCCATTTTAGCCAGTTTTTGTCATCCCTTTCAGGGTAATCTTCCCTGTAGTGCCATCCTCGACTTTCAGTCCTCATAAGGGCTGCCTTAAACATCATTTCGGCGCATATCGCCATCGCTTTTGCTTCATGACACTTCATTAAGTAGTGAAGGTCTCTCGCCCATAAGTTAGGTAGTTTCCGCTTAATTCTTTCAATTTCAAATAGACCCTCTTTTAATCCCCTTTCGTGACGTCTCATATTGATCTTCATTGGAACTACTACGTCTTGAATATCAGCGATAATTTCATCTACTGGAACTCCACCGCTGCGCTTTATTGGAGCAAATATCTCATTTTTAAATTGCTTTACCTGCTCATAATCCACTTCAGGTTCAGGGGCCTCGGAAGCGTATCTGGCTGCTGGAGGGCCACTCCACATGGCGCTGACAATGGCAAAGCCTAATCCGCATCCTTGAGTTATGCCTGGGGGAGCAGGTGTCGCTCCAGCCGTGGCTGAACCTGCGTAGCTGGCATCTCCTATGGCAAACAAACCTGGAAGCGTCGTCTGCATGTTGTGGTCAACTTTTATGCATGACTGCTCGCCATGATAATACAATTCCAGCTCTATCCTTGTTGTTGAAGTAGGCTGCCAATACTTTTTAATTTTCTCTTCTTGCTTGGCATAGAATTCGGCACTTTTAGGCAACATTGTCCTTCCGCTAACTACAGTTTCGCGAGTTGCTTCTCTTTCTGATCTCGGAATCGTCAAGTCGGCATATATTGGTCCTCTACCCTCTCTTACCTCTTTTTCCCAGCCTAAAGAGAAAGTTGGATGCACTGGGTAACCCCAAGGACCTGGTTCAGGCACATATTTCTTCACTAGACTTTCACCTAAAGCGTTTACTACTTGCTCAGCGGCGTACATACCTCCGATAGTTGAATCTAAATCCTTTGCCACTATATGCGCGTAGAGATTTCCATACTCGGCGTTTCTCATTTCAGCTCCAGCCCAATAAGCGGCGGCAATACCTTCGCCAGCGGCAGACATCCAGAACCGCTTTACCTTGTAGCTGCAAGCGCCGTTAGCAAGTAGTGTAGCTTTAGCCTTGAAGATGTAGAATTTACCGTCAACTATGCTGAATCCCACAGCTCCTACAACTCTATTATCAAATGTTAGAAGTTTCACTATTTGAATTTTGTTTAGCATTCTCACTCCCATTTTGCGCGCTTTAGCTCGCAAAGGCAGCATCATGTCCAGACTAATAGTAGTCATTGACCAGTTATGTGGAGCCAGCCATGACTTCATTATAGCAACTTTTCCTTCAGCATTCTTTGCAAGGGTTACACCCCACTCGCTAAGCTTTTCAAAGCAACCAAGTGATTCTCTACAATATCTTTCCAGCATTTCCTGGTCTTCTAAATAGGCGCCAACTTTTGTTACATGCCATTCCATAAATTTATCAATGTCGTCATTTGGCCCGGAAAAGCATACAAACCCTCCAGTTTTCGGGGCTTTTCCTGCATATCCCACCGTCTGCTTCTCCACTATGAGCACATCCACATCGGGGCATTCTTCCTTTGCTTTAATAGCAGCAACAAGACCACCAATTCCGCCTCCGACGATAAGCAAGTCCGCGCTAACGACTTCACCCAAATCTTCAACTTTAGCCATCTTTACGGATCCCCCTTTCCACATGACAACCTTAACCTTACCGGTATAGATGGAACGACATCGATGCATTGGGCAGGGCATGCAAGTTCACAAGCACAACACCAAACGCAATCCTCCGGATAAGCGACAACAGGTTTTTTCGTATTCTCATCCCAACGAAGCACATCCAGAAAGCAGGCGTCTACGCATGTTTTGCAGCTAGTGCATAGCTCTTTGTCAATTCTGATTTCAGCCGGCATTTTATTTTCCTCCTCAGAAAGCCTTTATCGGCTTATTAAATTTAAAAGTTTTTCGATCGATTTCATTAATATTTTGAGTAGAAGCACTTTTAAAAGAGGTCTTACGGAGAGTCACTCTGAGAAAGGGAAAGACTAGCGTTGAGGAGGAATCTATATTTACTTTAAGTACACAGGAGTAAACGACAGCCATCCTTATTGGCAGTTATATGTGCGATGAGGCAGTTTATCTTTGTTTCTTTTTGTATGTCTCAGTGAGAGGGAGATAGAAAATCGTGCTGACAGCCATAAAAATTACATAAATTGTTATTAGATCCGCCATATAAGGAACGTATCCCATGAGAAGCGGACCGATGAAGCCTCCCATTCCCATTCCAAAAAAGTTGGTAAGGCCTAAAGCTGCTGGTGACAACATAGGGCCTACTTCAGGTAGCTCCATGATATACGTATTATTTAATGGCGGAAACCATGCTGAAAGTAGCCCTGTAATAAACATAAAAACCATATAAAGCCCTAATGGTTCTGCAGGGATAAGTGTTATTAAGTAGTAGAGCATCGTCGTGAGAATTGAATGAAGGATAAATGTGATCTTTCTACTCTGAAGCATACTGGAAATCGGCGCCCACACAAGCATGGCAACCACCGTCCCAAAGTAGAAAGGAAATGCAGCGAAAGACGCGGCAGCCGGATCTAATCCCTTAAAAACGAGATTGATAATGGGGATTAAGGTTACTATTCCTATGGCTGCCACGCTGTCAAAGAAGGTTGCTACGCTTAGACACCAAATATTCTTGCTTTTAAGAACCGTACCTACCGCCGTTTTCAACGAAATATGCCACAGTCTTCTCGACTCCAGACCATTCTGAGCGAAGTTTGCATGTGGAAGTCTTGCTAGTATAAACCACATGAACGTGAACGCAAGCATGATAGTTGTGTAAATAAGATAGGGGTTTCGCCAAGATCCCAAAATTTGGAGTAGCGGAACAGTGACAAGCGTATTGACGATATCGCTTACATGAATAGCGGTTGTGTAAATTCCTAGGGCAATGGGCCGTTTTTTCGACGTAAACCATGCGCCAATCATAGGGGCGAGGTTGGGCCCTGCTAAGTTGGATCCGATCCCTAATAGAATTCGCGATATTAGTAGTGAGGGGTAGCCGTCAGCTAAATACATTAGGACCCCCGATATGCACACCGTCAAAGTTGCCATTCCTACTGTTGCCCTAATGCCTATTGCAAGACCTATCGCACCAGCCCCAAAACTGAGCGCAAGAGTTAAAAGCGAGGGAATAGAAATAAGTATGGCAATTTGATCCGCTGTCAAATGAAATTCATGTTCTACAGCAAACATTAAAGGTATGATGGCAAAACTTAACAATCTAATGGCAAAAAATACGAGCCAACATAGAAGCAATATAACCCACTGAAATGGAAGTTTCTTTGCCATTCAAACACCAAACAACCTTTTTTACTTTGAATTAATAATATCCCATTTAAGATTTTCGCAACTCTCAACACTGTGATTGAACGCAAGTCATATAAATCAAAAGCGCTAAAAAGAGCTAACAAAGGTAAAATGGAGGAAAATTTCATGGTTGAATACTGGAAAAAAGCTGCTGTTGTTGGCGGGTTAGGTGCATGGAGCGACGCTATGGATTCGCTGCTGATGGCACATACTATAGGTATGATATCAGCAACATGGCGTTTAGGTCCAGAGATAGTGGGCATTCTAGTTGGAGTGTGGGGCATCGGCAGTGTAATATCAGCACTTATTTCTGGTCCTATTATTGACGCTTTTGGACGCAAAAAAACATGGGTTTTAGCAAATGCCATCACCGGAATTATCTATATATACTTGGCAATGGCGCCCAATGAGTGGTATTTTATGGCTGGCAGACTCCTTACGGGTATATTTGCGCTTATGTCGACATTGGCCGCGTTATACATATATGAAGAAGCTCCTAAGGATAGAAGAGGATTTGCAGCAGGAGTTAGTGGTGCGCTTGGTTTACTTGGGGCTTTAAACTCCAGTGGAATGTTGATTGTTGCTTCGGTAACTGGAATTGGATGGCGAGGCATTTACTGGTATGGAGTGGCCTGGAACTTTTTTGTAGCAATTTTAGGTCTCGTGGCGTTAAAGGAATCTTCTTTGTGGCTAGAGCGTAAGAAGCTTATGGCGGAGGGCAAAATTTCCAAACAGAGAGTGCCTTTCAGACAGCTTTTCGCTCCAGAAACACGAAGGAGATTTGTCCTTTCAGCGCTAGTCTATGTTTGTATTGCAACTCTACTGGGGCTGCCAATTAATTTCAGGTCGTACCTTGAATTAACAGTGTTGCAATTCCCCTACGAGTTGACAGGAGCTTTGGGGATTGTAATGACATTGGTAGGAACTGTCGGAGCATTTGTATGGCCGAGACTATCTGACAAGATTGGCAGAGTGAAAACTTTGATAGCTATTTCGATTGTAGGCCTAATTGGAGCACAACTTTGTTTCAGGACTAACATCCTAGTAGGGGTTGGAGCAACACTTCCGGTTATAGCCTTTTACCTACTATTTTGGTGCGTATGGGTATTTGGTTGGAATGGAGGCACTAACACTGAACGGGCGTGGTCATCAGAACTATTTCCAACAAGCATAAGGGGGACCGCCACAAGTTTAAGGACTATCATTGGAGGACTTTTCGCAGCATTTTCTCAGATGATTACAGGTTTTCTTGCAGCATACCTAGGCGGCCTTATGACTGTATACTGGCTTTTGACTGCTATTGGCGGAATTGGCGCAATATTGCTTCTCTGGTTGGGCAGAGCCCCTGAGACTAAAGGAATAAAAATGGAAGCTTAAATCTCTCCATTTTTTCTTTTTGTAGTTTTAGGACAGCCTTATGTACACAAGCTTTTAAAAGTAACTTTTATGCATTGGGCAAATGATGATTTACCACAAAGGTGCGGCACTTAATGAAGCAACAAGAGAACTCAAAACAGACATTTTAGTTAACGTGCTAACGTGCTAATTGTTTACACTTTTTTCATCAAACCGATAAGTTGCTTAAAAACTTATGACCTAAAAGCTTGTGGAAAAATTTAAGTCTAAATCCCGCTACCCGATCGGCTCGTTCCCTGCCATTAATTTGTACACGAGTAGTATAGGGATGATGGGTAACATGGCCCCTATGTTAAAAACAAAAGAAACACCCATAGCATCCGCTATTGGTGCAATAATTATGGAAGATAAATTGCCAGATGCGGATGAAAAGGAGTTGAGTGCAAAGGCAGCCCCTCGGTTGCTCCTGTCGGAAACAAGAGAAGTTACTACCCCGCTCAATAAGTAGAGCCCCCCAAAACAAAAACCCCATACAAAATAAAGTGCTAAGAGCTGTTCATAATTCGGGGAAAAAGGAATGGCAAACATAGTTGGGCTGCTCACTGAAAAAAGCAATATGATGAGCCGCTTATACCTAATCCTGTTAAAGATTTCATTTGAGAATAACCTAAATAACAAGCTGGCAAGATTTCTTACACTTCTCAATGATACTATTTGAGAATCCGAGAGAAAAAAGTTACTGCGGGCAAGAACTGGAACATAAGTATTCTCCATAGAGAACATTGCAAATAAGAAAATTTGAACAGAGATTGCTGCAAGCATATTTCTATTCCTAATTAAGTTTACTAAACTCTTCTTATAACTGATTTTTTCAGCTTTTATTTGTTCTGGTTCCTTTATTATAAACAGAATATAGAAGACGAAGCCTAAACGTGCGAAAAATGAAATGTAAAAAAGCGTCTTTATTTTAACGTATAGAAGAAGCATACTTGCAACAGTAGGCCCAACTACCATTCCTAAAGCCGAACAAAAGTAAACCGTGTTCGTCACCGAAGCTCTTTCACGTGGTTCAACAGCAAGATCGCCGACAATAGCAGCGACAAGCGATAGCGTTTCCGAAACGCCACCCATCCCGAAGAAGCTTGCAGCTAAAAGATGCCACGGCTTGCTGGCCATTAATCTAATAGAATCCCCTATAACAAGCAATAGCTGGCTAATAAGCAACATCTTCTTACGTCCGTATCTATCTGAAAGAAAACCTGTCGGAAGCAATATTGCCAACTCCATAGTGCTTCCAACAATGCTTATCATGGCGACATCGTACACCGAGGAACCAAGATCTAAAGCATAAAGGACCAGACCGTTCGCAGCAAGACCAACTATATGAATCAATAAGGGTAACAAAAGTATCGGGGCAAACTTTTTATTTACCAAGTTTTTTAGGATACTCAAATGTTCCAGACTCGCGCCAATTTTGCTCTATTTGAAAATATGGAAACTTATAAATTTTTATTAACCAACAAACACCACATACAGCTCTTCACGATAACTAAATACTCAAGCCGTAATTGATTTCAACAAGGGATAATACATCAATAGCGGAATACATTCGAACATTGACTCGAACATGTAAAACTTCGATTATACGGACTAAACTTCAAGCAGGCCAATTTCTAAATATGCGCCTATGAGAAGGGCTCATATACAGTTTTCTCCCCCATTCATGAACACACACTTATTCATTGTGAAGGGGGTCATTGGGAAAGCGTTCCCCCATCATAAACCTAAGCCTTAAGCCTTAACAGACCACCTCCACAAACCTTAATTCCCTCTCATAAAGGGAGGCATGCATCTATCCACCCAAGAAAAGGGCACTATGGCTCCGCCACCAGGCATCTCCAATCGCGCGCACGTCCACCCATAAAGGGGGTACAGCAACTTTGCGGGGAACCCCTACGCCTGACCATGAGGAAAAGCAGCCTCCTAGCGGTGGCAACCAAGGCAGCCTTCCTCCCCCTACGCTAAGCAATCCTATGATAAGCCCTTGTGATGGCAGTGTCATATTTAACATGCGTCAACGCAGCTTCAACCATAGCCCCCAGCGGAGCCAACGGCTACCCTCACACGTAATCCCACCATGCCTCTCCAGGCCTATGCTACTATGCTTTGATGGGACAAGCCCAGCATAGCTGCACAAGTGATCGCCGCTCTTGAATGGTTTACATCGCCGATCTCAGCCTTAACAAGCAAAGCCGTATAATAGCCAACACTAGGAATAGTTATTAAAAGCTTGACATCCTCGTCCAAGCCAGCCAAACCCTTAAGATCCAAGGATAAACGGCGTACCTCAAAGTTCAAAGGCTCCATAACACGCAAATAGCAGTCCACAGGCTCTAAGCTTAAACTTCTAAGCCAGTAAACGCCCTTATGCGTGAAAAACCCACAACTCTCAGACGGCTTAATGCCCTCATAGGCTAAAAGGCTTCCAACCTAGCCATAAACTTGGCTCTCTGCCTCACAAGAAACGCTCTACGCCTAACCTTTTCTCGTAAAGCCGCAATGTCAGGAGGAGGCATATAACTCTGCGGCAAGGCTTCAAGCATCACAAGCTCAGCAATAGCCTTAGAGTCTACGCGATCACTTTTAATCCTTGCCTCTGCTATGTAACGCGTCTTCTTGGGATGGCCAACATCAACCCTAAACCCCCTATCCACTAAAGCACGGTACAGGGGAACAACGTAGGTTGAAGACTTCAAACCTATCTTTTCAACATTAAACTGTTCAAGTAAACTTGGAACATGCTCATTCTCAAGCTTTCTCCTAGCGACAACTCGACCAGACTGGTCGAGGACAGTGGCGAAACTCCAATCCTTATGCACATCCAATCCTATATAGGCGCTCATAGAATGACCAGAGCGCCCAAAAATTTAACCATTCGCATACCATCGCGCGCGTCTTACATGGCCAAGCCAATATTTGGCATTTAAAAATTAGCTTATTTATTTATAAGGAGCGGGAAAAGTTAGCTCAACGAGTGCAATCAGCCCAATTTTATATTAATTTTTCTTATTAATCCTACGCACACTTAATGTAAACACTTATGGTGGTTTCGCCACGAGAGTGAATCGTTTTCTTGGGTCATGTGGATCAGGAACCTTTGATAATGGAATCAAACTGGTGACTACAATTATTGCTGATATGGCGAATAATGTGTTGTAGCCGGCGGTGTCTATGATGTAGCCGCCGAATATAGTTCCGTATGAGGATGTTTGGATCGTGAGAAACTGGAATATGCCATATCCAGCTCCAGACCTTTTAGTTTGTCCTGTCGCTACCAGTAAATCGCCCAAATATGCATTTCCTAATGGTTGTATGAAACCCGTTGCTGTTCCTTCGAATAGTCTTACCATTAGAGCTTGCAGGAAGCTATAGGTTTGGGTGTAAAGATAGAGGACAACAGCAAAAATCACAATTGCTGCAATGAGGGGTTTTTTTCTGCCTATTCTGTCGGATAGTCTGCCTGCGAGAGGCGCAATAACTATAACAATAAGTGAGGGGGCGCTGAACAATATACTCAGTTCCATTGAGCTTATATCTGTGAGTCTGTTTGTGAAAAAGAGTGACATGAGCGGAGATATTGCAGTTTGTCCAACTGAGCGTACAAATGCTGCGCTATAGAAAAGTGCAATTGTCTTTATAGCTTTCTTACGCTGGTTTGTTCCTTGGCCTGCTTTGCTTTTGTGTTTTTCTGAATTGTCGACTGAGATGGTTCTCTGCACAAATTCATATTGTAATGTTTTTGCTTGTTTGGCAAGTGTCTCTTTCAAAAGGATTAAAACAACCAGAGTACTGATGAACACAGAGGTTGCACAAAAAATAAAATAATACGAATATGAACCAAGCGTCAAAATCATGCCCGCAATCAACGGTCCTGTTACGCGGCCGATTCCTGAGACGCCATCGTATAGCCCCATTGCTTGTCCACGTCTTTCGGGAGGAATCATGTCGGCTATTATGGTTGGCGCTAGGCCTACAGCGGCCCAGATGCTGAAACCTTCTATGAATCTAATTATTGCGAATGCCGCGAACCCTAAAAAGAAATAGAAGAGCAAAAAGCATGACGCGTATAGAAAAAGGTTAATAACAAGTAATCGCTTCCGTCCGATATGGTCTGAAAGCCATCCCATAAACAGCGCACTGAAAGCTCCAGGCAATGTTCCGAGAGCAATAAGAAGCCCAACATCAGTTGTTGAGAACCCAACCGACTTAAAATAGAGTGGCAAAACCATGTATATTGTAGCAGTAGTCATCGTTACTGGGAGCATAGAAAGAATTAAAACGTAAAGATTTCTGCTTGCCCTTTCCTGTTTACTCATGCTTTAGTCTCCGAGGTTGACATTGTTTGAGACTAATAGTGCACCAGTGTCTCTTATTTAAATAATTCGCGCGTTAGTTTGTTGCTAATTTGTTGTAAAACGGTTTTTATTCGTCTTTCGCCACTCAGCTGTAATGGGAGGCGCTTAAACAAGTCCATTCGAACGCTCCGGAACAGAAGTCTCCTAAAGTTTAGTGGAGAAAGCTCCATTAAACCAGATTATAACTACACTGCTCGCAAAGAGAGAATTTTATAAATTAAAATAGCAGTTCATCACTTACTTCGTCAATTCAACAAGGTTTAACGCTAATTGACAGGTGTGTATGATGAAGAGAAATGTCGAAGCCTCTGCTGATGAGAGAATCGCGGGAATGGGACAAGAGAAGATTTTGAAACTGCTGTTCCGTTTCTCAGCGCCGGCCATAATTGCCATGGAAGCAGGGGCTGGTTATGAACTGTTTGACGCTGTTTGGAGCCGGCGTCTTGGTGCTGAAGCACTTGCCGCTTTAACCGTCGCTGATCCTTTAATGGCAATATACAGGGCCGTCGGCTCTGGGATAGGTGTTGGAAGCGCCTCTTTAATCGCTAGACATCTTGGAGCTGGAAAAAAGATGAAGCTGACAGAGCAGCATGTAACACTATATCTCTTTTCTTATTGTGAGCGGGTTAATGGCTTTTATCTGCTTAATAAATTTGGAATTTTTGCTTCGGCTCTTCGGTACCAACGGTTCAATTATGCCCTTTGCCTATAGTTATATGTTTATTGAAACTTTCGCCATGCCTGTAGACTTCTTCCTGATTGTTGTAGCTGAGCTTGTAAGAACGCAGGGAAGCCCCGCTGTCGCCAGCGCAGGTTTAATAATTGCAAGCGCGGCTGATGTGGTTTGGAGCCCAATATTAGTTTTTGGCGTTGGACCTTTTCCAGCTTTAGGGATTGCTGGCGCAGCACTTGGAACAGTTATAGGATGAGTTATAGGACTATCCTTTTTGGTTCAATACTTAGGATTTAAGTCAATATACCAGTTTAAACGTGCTTACTCCATGCCAAAATACAGAGTGGTGGTCGACATTTACAGCATTGGGGCATCTAACACTTTAAGATCTTGCGCCATCTCCATAGCTCAGATATTAGCGTGTAGAGCAGCTGCATCTTTCGGAACTGTTCCGCTGGCAGTGCTTGGTGTCCTATTCAGAATCGGCATGATAAATTTTGGTTTCTGTATAGGTGTTAGCCAAGGAATACTGCCGCTTGTAGGATACAATTTCGGGGATCGGAAAAACGAGCGCATCCGCGAAATAGTGTTAAAAGCCGGGCTAGTCAGCTTTACTTGGGGATTTATATGGTGTGCAATGGGCCATGCTCTTTCCAACGCAAATCTTATCATTGTTCAACTCGGATACTGAATTCCTAGCAGGAGGAACAACTGCCCTACGCATTTTTCTCTGGGTTTCATAACAATCCCAGAAATAATATTAAGCTCCTTTTTCCAAGGAATCGGCAGAGCTGTTCCGTCTTTAATTGTATCCTCGTCCCGTCAACTCATCTTTTTAATACCGTGCCTTCTCACCATGCCATATACGTTTGGTTTAACTGGATTGTGGGTATCATATCCGGTTGCTGGAATAGCAGCTTTTACGCTAAGTTCAATATGGACTGCCTGCGAGTTACGGAAACTAAAATTTTCGCAAAAACAGAAGGAAGACGCGCCAACGGCGTGTTTCTCTATAAAGGGTTAACTTTGAATGCTTTCTATTGCTGAAGCGACTTGATATGACAGCCTCTATGAGCTTCACAACCTCCTAGGTTTGTTCCTTGCCGCATACTATATCTAAGGAATTCTTCGGTATTATCTTCGCTGTTTTTGCTAGTAATTATATCTACAGCGTTAGATCTCAGCGGCACATAAGCAGTTGTTTTTATAGTATCTTCTTTAATTATAAAGAATAGTTCACCTAAAAGGGAAATCTTCCCCGGCTCTTATGTAATAGATCACAGTTCCAGTGTCCTGATTTAGAGGACGTCGTCTCTCAGGTATATGCGCGCGCGCAGGGACAGAAACCATCCTCGAGATTTTATCTTTTAATATCTCTTGATATCATAGACTATCTTTTTCTTCTTCAATATATTTTAAAAAGTTTCGAGCCTAGAAATGCTGGAAAGAAAATTAGCAGAGTTGTGAAGTTCATAAAGTTAAGTCTTTTTCTCTACTATTGCGATGAGTCTTACTATTGATCCGTCTCCGCCGACCCATCTTATGGGCAGGCCTATTATTGTGCATCTTTTGCCTGTTACTTTATCTATGTCGCCTCCGACGTTTTCCCAGCCCATTATGCCATGTGTTAGCAGAAGCCTGTGGCATGGTTCCCATAGTGGGAAATCTTCGCGGACATCCCTACCCGTTTCTTTCTTGTATTCGTCAGCTAGCCATGGCAGAACGCGATTTCTCTCGTCGCCTCCTTCTTGGCACCATGCCTCCCTAGTTGCAAGTGGATGATCAAGTGCTTGGGTGTCTGTGCCAACCGCTTTAACGCCTTTCTTTACAAACCATTCTCCAGCTTCCTTGTAAAAGCCAGGTGCATAACAGAAGTATTTGACGGTGTCACCCCAATAACGGTGCCATCCAGTATTCACTATTACTATGTCTCCCTTCTCTATTGGAGGCTCAGCCTTTTCAAGGTCTTCGGCTGTTATTACTTCCCACTTGCCCTTAGGTATAGAAACCACAACTCCTTTGCCCATGTACCTCTCTATGGGTATTTGCTCGGTAGATGGAAACCCTTCTTCAACGTGCACTGGGGAGTCCGCATGTGTTGAAACATGCATTGTATGCGTAAGCACTTGAGATAAAACGCGGGATTTTGCGTGGTAATGCATCCTCTCAATTTTTATGTCCTCAAAGTAGGGCCAAAGGGGAACACCTGGCCCGAACGGCTGGGACAGATCATAAACTTCCACCTCTTTGCCAAGTATTTGAACACTAACCTTTTTCAAAACATCCTCAGGCTTGCCAATGTACTTTGGATCCAGCATCCCATGAAGGTACTTGGAGTCTACATCAAACTTACCCATTCTAAATCACCAAACCGTTTTTATTAACTCAATCTATATTAATTTTTCCTCATTAATCCTACGTTGCAGATGAGGATGTCCAGCTTCGTCTCCAGCCTTTTGCTTTCCTCCAACTGCCTCTCTATTGGTATCCCCACTCTCATTTTTCTCATCCTCTAATCTTCCTTCCAGTTCCTTCAGCCCTTTGAGGAGTATGTTGCTTAGAGTACTTCAGGCGTGGTTTAAAGCTTCTCCGCCATCCTCTCCAGCTGGGTGTAGAAGGGCTTCTCCACTATGACGTTTACGAAATGCGTATTCGCATACTTCTGGGTGGTCAATATCTTTTACTTCGGGGGCTCCATCAACTCAACAATTTCTTTAGGATCTTCACTTCGCTTGGCATCTTCTGCGTTATATAATGGGCTTTAGGATATTCGGCATTATTTTGTGGCAAACTATATTGGCAGATTTACAGCCGCCTATATCCTTAAAGGAGAAAAAACCGTCATAATAGAGTGCGGACCAGCCTCCACTGCTGAAAATCTGCTTAGAGGATTGAA
>Ga0123519_10005367_pt1 | contig 20469 bp, 18 predicted proteins | sample YelNatPaOPRAMG02_FD_87396 | JGI IMG/M metagenome (GOLD analysis project Ga0123519, IMG submission 87396) | Hot spring microbial communities from Yellowstone National Park - Yellowstone National Park OP-RAMG-02 (version 2) | ecosystem: Environmental > Aquatic > Thermal springs > Hot (42-90C) ...
GGACGAGGAGCACGCCAACTACATCCTGGCCACTTACCTACTGAGTATCCAGGAGAAACTCAAAATCGGGAGAATCACCCCCTACCAACTCCAACTGAATTTCAACACTGGAGGTTGACAGTGGCCGCAAATGCCTGCTGTTGCAAAATGATCCACCTTCGTGCATAACCTATAAAACGAGCAGGGATCACGCTCGCACAACTGACTCCTGCTCACAAGGCCGGGAGTTTGGTTCTGCAGTCTCGGTGCGCGCTCCTTGATTCACCGGCCGGGGGCTTGGTTTCCGTTTTGCTGGCTGACGACATTGGAACATTGATGGTCGTCACCACACCATGAACGCTGAGAACGTCGGCAGCGCAAGGGGGGTAAGACGCATGCACGACGACCCCACAGGTGAGGACGGCAGCGCCCTCAGTTTTGATCCGGCAAGGCATCAGCCCATGCTCTTGAGCGCTTGGCGGAGGTTCATCGAGACGGGCGTTGTGGACCGTCAAGTGGTCCCGCCTCATATCGCGGATTCCTGGCTGAGAAGCAGAGGCTATGGTGTGGATCCATACGACTTCGCTCCGGGGTCCTACCTCCCCAGGGATCAGTATCAAAGAAGGATCAGTTCAAACAGACGGCTCGTCGATTTGGCCAGGCCCATCATGGAAAACATTTACACCTCGTTGGAACGCACCCGGTACCTCGTTGTTCTCTACGATTGCGATGGCTACCACCTGCTTAGAATCGGGCAACGGGCTGATATTCAGAGGTCAAGCACATTCAAGATCAGAGAGGGTCTTTGCTTTGACGAGGAGCATGTGGGGACTAGCGGGTTCTCGTTGGTCAAGAGACTGATGAGGCCGATCCTGATTACGGGTTGTGAGCACTATTGCGCCCTGCTCCATTACGTTACCGGAGCCTATGCGCCAATTATTGAATCGGGGACAAAGAGGCTTATGGGGGTCATCGGCGTGACGGGAGCCAGGACCTTCCCGAATCCCCACACATTGGGCATTGCCATTGCGGCAGCCACAGCCGTCGAAAATCTCATGGCCCTGGACAAGGCCAGGGAAGAGGTCTCCATCTACAATCTATTTCTCCAGGTCGCGATCGATTCCATCGGAGATGGGGTGATCCTTGTGGATAGGAATGGTCGAATTTACGAGGTGAATTCCGCCGCTTCACATGCTCTGAATGTAGAGAAAAACGATCTGAGGGGGCGTCACGTATCGGAACTTGGAAGCATCCTCCCTGTCGGAGGGGCTGTTCTGAGTGCGCTCCGAAGGAGGGGTCAGCAAGGGGAGGAACTCCAGTGCCAGATACACAATCGGGTCTATCTGGCGAGAATCAAGTTCATCATGGGGACACAACAAGATGTTCAAGGCGTCATGGTGCAGTTGAAGAACGTGAAGGACCTCTCTCAAATTGTACATACGCTCACGAGCGACCCAATCAAGTACACGATCGAAAGCATGGTGGGAAAGACCGAAAAAATGCTGGAAGTGAAAAATATGGCGCGAATCGCAGCGAGATCGGATGCCCCCATCATCATACAGGGGGAAAGCGGAACCGGCAAGGAGATCCTCGCACACGCCATCCACAACTCCAGCTCGCGGAAGGGCCACCCCTTTGTGGCAGTGAATTGCGCAGCGATTCCGTCCGACTTGCTGGAGAGCACCCTTTTCGGCCACGAAAAAGGGGCGTTCACCGGTGCCATTGAAACCCATATTGGCAAGTTCGAGTTGGCTGAAGGTGGGACTTTGTTTCTCGACGAGATCGCGGAGATGTCTCCCAGCATGCAGGCTAAACTCCTTCGAGCGATTGAGGAGAGAAAAATCGAGAGGGTGGGAGGCCGGAAGCCATTCCCCGTGAATGTGAGGATCCTGGCAGCAACGAACAAAGATCTCTATGCGCTGGTCAAGGAGCGTCTTTTCCGGGAGGATTTGTTTTACAGATTGAACGTATTTCGCATTGTGTTGCCCCCACTTCGTGAGAGAAAAGAAGATATACCCGAATTCGTTCATATGTTCGTCGCTGAATTCGCCGCGTTTTACGAAAAACAGCCCCCGAAGATCTCTAAAGAGTTCATGGCTTTGTTGATGCAGTATAATTGGCCGGGCAACGTGAGGGAGCTGCGCAACGCGGTTCAACATGCCATTGCCAGAATGGACTCTGATACTCTTAAGCCACATCATCTGGAGAGCTTTTTTACGCAGCAGCATGGACAGGTCCCCTCAGCCCCGCCAGGGGAGCCAATCGAGCATATCAACCTAGTTGTGGAACGGGCGATCCGGAAAGCACTCGAGGCCAACCATGGAAACAAGGCGCGAGCAGCCAAGGCACTCGGGATCGCCCGAGCGACCCTCTACCGAAAGTTGAGAAGGCTCTCGCACTTCAATACTGATGTATCATTCTGAGTCGAGTCAGCGCCTCTGTTGGCCGCATCATGTCTCATTAAGAGACACTTATCTTGCCCCCCATCACGTCTCAGTAAGAGACAGTTAGTTTACAGCGCCGTTTCCGATCGCTTCTCCAGCCTTTTAACTTGGCGAAGTTAAAAGAAGAATCGTTTATAGCCTGGGCTGGCATACTCTTTGCTCTAAAAAGAGGCGTCTTCAAGGCTGATCAATCTATCATGCGTCGGGGAAATCCCATGGCCAGAATTTACGAATACCAGGCAAAGCAATTGCTCAAGAAGGTGGGAGTCAATGTGCCAGCTGGGGACACGGCGGCAACTCCGGACGAGGCGGCAGCTATCGCCACGCGCATCGCGAAATCGGTTGCAGTAAAAGCCCAGGTATGGGCAGCGGGCCGTCTTCAGGCAGGCGGCATCCGGTTCGCGAAGGTCCCCGAAGAGGCCTTCCAACATGCCCAAACCATTCTCGGCATGCGAATAAAGGGATTGCCCGTGAGGAAGGTACTCGTGGAGGAACGACTCGATATCCGTGAGGAATACTATGCGGGGGTGGTCGTAGATAGTTCCATGAGAGTCAAGGCACCGGTGCTCATATTCAGTACAGAGGGCGGCACTGGCATCGAGGAGGTTGCAGCGAGGAGTCCTCAAAAGGTCGTCAAGCATGTCATCGATCCCCTCTCAGGACTGGATTCCTCCCAGGTGGATGTGTTATTGGGCAAATTGGCCATCGAAACCGAGGTGGCCGGGAAACTCAAGGAAGCCATCTGCGGCCTTTATAGGCTTTTTAGGGAATATGACGCGCGAAATGCCGAGATCAATCCCCTGGTGCTGACCAAGGAAGGTGAAGTCTTCGCTGTGGACTGCCATGTGAACATCGATGACAATTCCGTATTCCGCCATCGGGATTTGGGCATCCGGGTGCCGAGGGATATGGACCGAGAACCGACTGAGCTGGAAGAGTTGGCATGGGAGCATATCGAGGAGGGCGACTTCAGGGGAACTGGATACTTCGCCCAGATGGTCACCGATTTTCAGCCGGGCGAGACGTACGTCGGCTTTCACGGCATCGGAGGAGGGGGTTCCATGCTGGGAGCAGCTGCTCTCATCAACCGGGGAATGAGGATCGCCAACTACGCCGACACGAGCGGAGATCCTCCCGCGAGCAAGATTTACAAAGTCATCCGCGCAATATTCTCCCAACCCATTTCGGCATACGTCTTGACCGGCGCCTGCCTTGCCAACCAGGAACAGTGGTATCACGCCTTTGCGATCGTCAAGGCGCTCAAGGAGGAACTGAGACATCGACCGGGTTTCCCGGTGATTATCCTGCTGGCGGGCAACAAGGAAGCCGAGGCCATGGAGATCTTACGCGAAGGACTGAAGGGCCTCGATATCCGTTTGGAGTTGTATGGCAGAGAGTACATTTACAACTCCGACTACATCGCGGAAAGAGCGGAAACCTTGATCGCGGAGTATCTGAGAGAGGCACGGGGCACCGTGTCTTCATACGAGAAGAGGAGCGATCAATAATGACTGAGGATAAACTGGAATTTGAGACGAGGTGCACATTCGTAAGGATCGATTACACGAAGTGCGAACCGGCCCGGGAGGGAACGTCGAACCCGGCGTGCGGTTTTGCGTGCGTGAAAGCAGACCGGATGTATGATCGAAATATCCTCCGAATCCAAGGCAACCGCCCCGTTCTCGCTGTTCGAAAAGAGGATATCAAGCGCCTGTCTAACGAGTCCCTTTCATGGGAGTACGCGTGCAATGCAGCCGGTCGTGGGGCCATTGAAATCATCGTTCCATTTCCTGGCCTCAAGGAGTATCGCCGAAAGATGAATCTCCCGGGAGGTGAGTGATCCGTGTCCATTCTCGTTAGGGAAGGTACGAAGGTGATGATACAAGGGATCACCGGCCGATTCGGCCAGTTCATCGCGAGGAATATGCTGGATACCGGCACCCATCTCGTCGCTGGGGTTACCCCAGGCCGTCGGGGACAGAAGGTCTGGGACGTACCCGTGTACAACACGGTGCGGGAAGCCTGGGACGCCGAAGGGCCTATCGACGCCAGCGTCATTCTCGTGCCGGGTCCTGATGCCAAGGCCGCCTTGGTCGAAGCCCTGGATGTCCCGCTCAAGACGATTTTGATGGAGGTTGAACGCGTTCCCTTACACGACGCTTTGGAATGCATTGCCCTATGCAAGAGGGCCGGGGTGCGGCTGCTGGGTCCAGGTTCCGCTGGTTTGGTCAGCCCAGGGAAAGGCTCCCTGGGTGTTTTCGGCTCGCCAGAGGAGTTGGCCAAATTGGCGTTTCAGCCAGGGCGAATTGGCGTGATCTCCAGAAGCGGCGGGCAGACCACCACCTTGGCGTACAATGTATGCAAAGCTGGTTTCGGAATCAGCACTGCCATCAACCTAGGGTCCGAGCAGGTGTTGGGAACGACGTTCGGCGAGTTGCTCCCCCTTTTTCAGGAGGACTGCGAGACGGACGCGGTCGTCTATTACGGCGAGATAGGCGGGGTCATGGAGGAAGAGGCCGCTGAGGTGATTCGAGCGGGAGAATACACGAAGCCGTTGGTCGCGTATATCGCCGGCAGAGGACTCCCGACGGGAATTCGATTCTCACACGCAAGCGCGATCATCGAAGGAGGCAAGGGAACTGCGGAGGCTAAAGTAGAAGCCCTGCGAAGCGCTGGTGCCTATGTCCTCGACCGGCCCGAAGAGCTGGGACCGACTCTCTGCAGGATACTTAAGAGAGAATGACAGGAGAAAAAGGACATGGCTGAGGTAAGGATCTGGCGGTCACTGCTGTTCGTCCCTGCCAACAATTGGAGGATGCTGAACAAGGCTGCGACGGAGATGGAGGATGGAGTCATCATTGATCTCGAGGACGCATGCCCTGTCCCGGACCGAGAGACTGGCAGGGTGTTCGCGAGGGACATCGCTCCTTTGCTGAAAAGTAGAGGGGTAGATGTCTTCGTGCGCGTGAATTCTTTGTCCTCGGGCGTAACGGCTGAGGACCTCCGGGTCGTGGTGACCGAGAAGCTGGATGGCGTCATGCTTCCCAAGGCAGAGTCCAAGGAGGACATTGTTGAGCTGGATGCCCTCTTGTCAGAAGAGGAAAAGGGCAAGGGCGTACGACACCGCATCGGCATCTTGCCCCTTATCGAGTCCCCCCAAGGCGTTATTAGAGTCCAGGAGATCGCGAGCGGTAGCGAGCGGGTTGTCGCCCTTTGCTTCGGCGCCGGGGACTATATGAGAGAACTCGGAGAGGGGTTCACCATTGCCAGGATGTCGCCGGACGATTACTTTCCCCTCTTGCTCTACCCGCGCTCAACCATTGCGGCCGTGGCGTGTGCTTACGGCATCCCGGCCATCGACACCCCGTTCTTCGGTCTGCTCACCGATGTTGAAGGGTTGGAGCGTGAAGCCTTCAAAGCCAAGCTTCTGGGCTTCAAAGGGAAGATGGTTACCCACCCACGGCAGGTGGAACCTGTGAACCGGGTGTTTTCTCCTTCACTGGAGGATGTCCACTTCAGCAGAAGAATGGTGGAGGCGTACAAGGAAAGCAATGCCGCTGGGCGCGGCGCGGCAGTTCTCGACGGAAGAATGATCGACTACGCTATGTACCGCATGGGAATGGATGTGCTTGCAAAGGCGGAGTTGATCGCAAGGAAGACGGAACTTAGAAAGTCCCAATTGTGAGGATCTCGCTCAAACTAGGGAGGAAATCGTGATAGCGCGTGATATCTTAGAGGAGGCCGTAATCAATACCATCAAGAAAAGCTCCTGCCACATCCCTGCCGATGTTCATGCTGCATTCGAGAGAGCCATACAGAAGGAAAGATCGGAGATTTCCAAAAAGGCATTTCAATCGACACTCAAGAGTCTGAATTTGTCGATCGAACGGGAATCCCTTGCATGTCCGGATACAGGTTGGCCCCTGTTCTTCTGGAAGATCGGCAACGAGGCCAAGGTGGAAGGAGGTATCCTGGCCATTGAGGACATCTGCAAGAAGATGGTTGTAAAAGCCACCCACGAGGGCTACCTCAGATCGACCATGAAGGATCCGTTCACTGGGGACGATCCGGGTGGAAATGTGGGGATGAACGTGCCAGCCTTCACATACAAGTTCGTCCCCGGGGATTGGGTGCAGGTGACCTACGTGCCCAAAGGGGGTGGCTCCGAGTGTTTCGGCGGGACGAGGTACCGGGTGGTGGCCTTCGCGGACGGTCTGGCGGGAATTCAGAAAGCGGTGATCGATTGGTATATCGCGGGCGCTAGGGCTGGAGCGATCTGTCCTCCTGCAGTTCTCGGGGTCGGCATCGGAGGAACGGCGGAGATCGCAACACGCCTTGCCAAGGAGGCCGCCGTTCTAAGGTTGGTGGGCAGCCATCATCCGGAGCCCCGCATCGCCCGTATGGAGGACGAACTCACTGCTGCGATCAACGAACTGGGGATCGGCGCTATGGGCTTGGGAGGCGACACCTCCGTTTTCGCGGTGAATGTGGAATACTCGTTGACCCACTTGGCTGGTATTGCCGTCGCCATGAGCGCGAATTGCTGGGTGGCCAGACGGGCGACTACCAAGATATATGCGGACGGTCGAACCCAGGAACTCGAGAACCCGAACTGGTTCGACGGGAGGTGAGGCACATGGCAGAGGTCCATTTGCACGTCCCGTTGCGGGACGAAGACATCCGACAACTGACCATTGGCGATATGGTCTATTTCTCCGGCCCCGCCTGGACCTGCCGTTCACGTTTGCAGCGCTACGTATTCGATGAGGGGCACCCCTTGCCTTTCTCGACCGCGGAGAAGAATCTTTTGATCCATGTCGGGCCGGTGATCATTCAGAAAGGCGGCAAGTGGACACTCGTAGCGTTCATGCCCACATCGAGCATTCGCTTTGAGAAGTGGGGAGCCCGATCGATCAGGGAATGGGGATTGAAGGCGATTGTGGGCAAGACCACTATGGGGAAGGCCACTGCGATCGCCATGAAGGAAAACACGTGCGTCCACTGTACTCCCGTAGGTGTGACCCCCCAACTCTACCAAGATCAAATTGAGGTCAAGGACGTGTATTGGTTGGAGGAATTGGGCAGTATAGAGGCAGCCTGGCAACTTGAACTCAGGAGGTTGGGGCCTTTTCTTGTGGATATGGACTGCCACGGGGGAAATCATTTCGAGGCGCTGGACGCGATAATTGAGGAAAACAAGAAGAAGGCATACCGGCGCCTGAACATCCCCGAGGATTTCGAGTACACGAAGCTTTACTAACGCGAGGAGGAAGGCGCATGGACATAAACTGCGCAAAGTGTGGGGTCGTGAAGAAGGCATGTCGCTTGCCGGATGGAAAGGGCCCGAAAAACTGCCCGACAATGAACAAGAGGGACCTGGTGCAAAGGGCTCAGAAGGAATACGAGGCTCCCGAGAACAAGGAGTTCGCAAGGCTGGCGTCGGTCCAGGAGGGGGAGTGCTACGCGAATCGAGATCGTAAACCCTATGTCATGCATCCGTCAAAGACCCGCATCGAGGAGGTCATCGAGTTCGCCCAGAAAATGGGGTATAGGAAACTGGGGATCGCTTTCTGTGGAGGAGTCACCCATGAGGCATCCCTGCTCACGGAGGTCCTGGAAAAACATGGTTTCGAGGTGGTAGCGGTCTCGTGCAAAGTTGGGGGAGTACCCAAAGAGACCATCGGAGTCAAGGAAGAGGAGAAGATCCGAATCGGGGAGTTCGAGCCGATGTGCAATCCCATTGCTCAAGCCATGGTGTTGAACGACGCGAATACTGATTTCAATATCATGCTGTGCCTATGCGTTGGCCACGATGCCCTTTTCTTGAAGTACATCAAGGGGTTTACAACGGTGTTTGCGGTGAAGGATCGAGTGACAGGTCACAACCCCATGGCCGCCCTGTATACGGCCAGCTCGTATTACCAGCGGTTGAAAAAGCTGGAGTTTGGAAGTGCCGAGGAGATGAAAGCACGGCTGGTCGCCAAGAAATGACCTGCCGTCGGAACGAGGGCTATGGTGGGGTTGCTACGGGATCCCTTTTCCGGCTTCACTGAGGCCTGAGGGAAGGCAGTCCATGAAGAGCGTGGATCCGGAGACAATCGGGGAGGTGGCGAAAGAACTGCTGTTGAAGGCCTCAACGCAATACCCGATGGTGTTCATGGCAAAGCTTCTCGAGGCCTACGAACGGGAAAAGGATCCGACCGCCAAGGGCGTCTTGGGGACCATCATCGAGAACGCGCTTTTGGCCTCGGAACGTGGGGTAAGTATCTGTCAGGACACTGGGGTCCCCGTTTTTCATGTGTTCGTGAATCAGGAGACTTACATCCCTGCCAGTACGGAACGGGCGATCGAGGCCGCTGTGGTTGATTCCACGGCAACGGTGCCTCTTCGCAAGAACGTCGTGGAACCCTTCACCTTGAAGAACTCCGGAAACAACACGGGTTGGGGCGTTCCCCTCATCTATTATCACCGCCAACACAAGGGCCATGGTGTGAAGATACGGGCGGAACTCAAAGGGTTCGGAGGGGAGATCAAATCCACATACGATTGGATCTTCACTAGTGCCAAGAGCATGGAGGACGCAGTTCTCGCTTTCGTCATAAACAGTGTCTTGCTCTCCAAAGGGGAAGCATGCCTCCCGTCTTTCATTGGGGTGGGCGTCGGTGGCTACGGCGCAGATGCAGCATTAAACGCCAAGAACGCTGTTTTCAGAGAACTCGACCTCGGATCGAGAAGCCGACCGGTCAGTAACGAGCGATCTCTGTCCAGGTTCGAAAGTCGACTTTTCCAGAGCGTCAACGCACTCGGCTTGGGGCCCATGGGCATGGGAGGAGGCACGACGACTTTGGGTGTCTACGTATCCAGGTATGGGACCCATACGGCAGCCGCCCCGGTGGCCGTGAACCATCAGTGCTGGGCCAATCGGGCCTCGGAAGCCGTGATCAGAGATGGCCGCGTGAGATTTCTCACCAGGCATGTGGAGCCTACGGACACCGACGCAATCCGAAGGAAAATCGCGGGGGAGCTTCACGTGGCTGGGACTCGCTGTTACAACCTGGACCTGCCCCTCAGCAACGAAACCGTGGCCCAACTCCGGATCGGCGATATCGTTTACCTGACGGGCAAGGTTTTCACGGCCAGGGACATGGCGCATCGAAAGCTCGTGGATCTCCTTCGGCTAGGCCGCCGGGAAGAGATCCCGAGTGAAGTGGTGGACTCCCGGACCATCTTCCATTGCGGCCCCATCGTGGAGCGCGTCTCTAATCAATGGGTCGTGAAATCCGCTGGGCCTACCACGAGTTCCAGGTTTACGGAGGACGGCAGTTGCTTGGTCGAGGAAGGTGTCACAAACGTTATCATTGGAAAGGGCACCGTTGGCTCAAAGATGGTCGAGACCATGAGGGGAAAGGCGGTTTATCTAAAGGCCATTGGCGGTTGCGCTGTCTGCTATGCGGACGCCATACAGCACGTGGACGTGAGATGGTTGGAACTGGGCTATCCCGAGGCAATCTGGGTGTTCGATATGAAGGGATTCGGCCCCTTAATCGTGGATATCGACTCGAGGGGGGAGTCACTAACATCGAAGGTCATGGAACAGGTCTACGAGAACGCCTATCGAGTGTATGCCCGCGAAGGGTTGAGACCGGAGCTTCGATACGCCCAGAATCCGTTGACCCTAGCGGGCTTGTCGTTGAACGAAGTCATAGGGATTTGCCGGGTGTAAGGTCGCCTGTCTTGGTTCTTCTGGTCTTATCATTACGAAAGGAGGTTTTCAGATGCTGGATTATGAGGTGATCGAGGTTGACGTGCTGGTCGTGGGCGGAGGGGGTGCAGCGAGTCGCGCAGCAATCGAGGCGGACTCGGCAGGGGCGAACGTGTGCATGCTGGTGAAAGGATTGTTCGGCCACAGCGGTTGCACGCCGATCGCGTTGGGGGGCTATGCAGCGGCCTTTGGAAATGCAGATCCTCGGGACAACTGGCGCGTGCATTTTGAGGATACCTGTGTTGGCGGCGGAATGCTGAACAATCAGGAGTTGGTGGAGATCCTGTGCAAGGAAGCCCCCGAGCGGTTCAAGGAGCTGGAGAGTTATGGATCGATTTTTGACCGGGGCACCAATTGCCGATATTACCAAAGACAGTTGGGAGGTCACAGTTATCCACGGACCTGCACCAGCGGGGACCGCACGGGCGGCGAGATGATGAGGGGCTTGGTGAACGAGGTGTATCGGCGGGAGATCAAAGTGCTTCAGGACTGCACGGCCATCAGGCTCTTGAAGGAGGATGATCGGGTGGTAGGGTGTTTGGCCTATGAGCTGAAACGTGGGAAGTTTCTAGTTTTTCGCGCGAAGTCTACGATTTTGGCCAGCGGGGGTTGTGGGCAAGTCTTCAAGTTTTGTTTTGCGCCTTATGGGAAGGTTGGGGATGCGAACCGCATGGCGTTGGAGGTGGGGGCGGAGTTGGTGGATTTGGAGATGTTTCAGTTTCACCCCACGGGATACATTGCGCCAGAGTCCATTGCGGGCCAATCGATCAGCGAGGGGGTGCGGGGCGAAGGGGGGCGGCTGTACAACGTTCTGGGCGAGAGGTTCATGGAACGGTACAATCCCAAGCAGCTGGAGCTGGCCTGCCGGGATTTCATCTCACGATGCATCTATTTCGAGGTCAAGGAGGGGCGAGGGACAGAGGATGGCGGGGTCTTCCTGAGCGTGACTCATGTGCCCGCGGAAATCATCGAGCAGCGGCTGACCACGATGTTGATGCGAGGGCTCAACTACGGTGTGGATATCCGGGTGGAGCCAATGCGAGTCTATCCTTCATCCCATTACCAGAACGGGGGAATCCGGGTCGACACGACTTGGAAGACCAAGGTGGACCACCTGTATGCAGCCGGGGAGTCCGCTGGAGGGGTGCATGGAGGCAACAGATTGGGTTCCAACTCCCTTCCGGACCTCTTGGTGTCGGGAAAGATCGCCGGGTGGAATGCGGCTCGCGCGGCGCTTGACAGTTACAAACCGGTGGACATGTCGAATTTCCGGAGGGAGATCGAACGGGCGTTTAAGTACGTGGAAGATATCGTGTCCACGGACAATGGGGTGAACCCGATCAGCATGCGCAACGAGATAAAGGAGCTCATGTGGAACAATGTGGGGATCGCGCGGAGCAAGGAATCCCTGACCCATGCCATAAATGTGCTTGAAGGCATGAAGAAGCGCCCGCCCCGGGTGGGTCAGCGCGGGAAATCGTACAACGTCGAGTTCCTGGAGGCGCTGGACGCGAGGAGTATGATTTGCTCAGCTGAGTGCATGGCCAGAGGGGCACTGATGAGGGAGGAGAGCCGCTGCGGCCATTTCCGAGAGGATTATCCAGTGCCCAAGCATGAATGGACGGTCAATATCGTTTACAGCCTGGATGAGGACGGGGAACTCCGTTTACGGAAGGAGCCAGTCGTTCAGACGATCCTGGATCCCTATGGGACGGAGATGCCGATTTTTCCCACCCATGGTCGAATCGAGTGCGGTGAGTGAGGTGAGGAGGGGTGATCGATGGGAACAGTGAGAAAAGAGATCAAGGTGAAGGTATTTCGGTATGATCCCCAGGAGGACGCTGAGGCGCGTTTCGAGGAGTATCCGGTGGAGTATTACGAAGGCATGCGGATTTGGAGGGCCCTGGATAGCATCAACGAGAAGCAGCGGGCGAACATTGCCTGGCGGCTTTCCTGCAGGGAGTACCTCTGTGGGAGCTGCACCATAATGGTCAATGGTCGGCCGGCTTTGGCTTGCAAGACGGCTGTGGAGGATGGACAGGTATTGGAGCCCCTCCCCTACTTTCCCATTGTAAAAGACCTTGTGATCGATCGGGATGTCGCTGCGAATCGGCTCATCAAGCTCAGGCCGTGGTTGTTACGCGAGGACGACATCTCGAAGACGGAGGTGAAACTCCACCAAAGCGACATCTTGATGGCGCGGGACATGACGCAGTGCATCGGATGCTTGGCTTGCATAGCGGTGTGTCCTGCCATCAAGGGCGCATGGGAGCAATTCAATGGGCCCATGTACCAGACGCTTATCGCCAAGGCGGCCTTCAATCCGCTGGACAAGGCGAACCGCGTTGCCGACGCTATTCGTGCGGGGGCATTCAACTGTACCCAGTGTGGCGCATGCCGTGACGTCTGTCCGAAGAAGATCGACATACCCGAGAAGGCCATTGGTCAGATGAAAGTGCTCTTTGCTAGACAGCAAGGCGACGGTCCGGGCAAGGCGGTCGTCGAGAGCGTTAAACTCAACTACAACCCTTTTGGCAGGATCGAGCCGAAGTGGAACTGGGCGGATGGGTTGGGTCTTCCCAAATCCGGGCCTGTGCTCTTCTTCGCCGGATGCCTCTCGTCGTATGAGTTTGGGGGGACGCTTCGCGCAGGTGTGGAGCTCTTGAGGAAGGTCGGAGTGGAACCCTGCTACTTGGCTCAGGACGAGCCTTGCTGCGGGGAGCCCCTGCTGCGGCTCGGTTACGAGAACGAGTTTGTGAAACACGCGTTGGATTTTCTGGAGTGCTGTAAACTCAGAGGGGTCAAGGAGGTGATCACCCCGTGTGCGGAGTGTTTCAGGGCGTTCACGATCAACTATCCCAAGTATATCAAGGGGGTGCAATTGCCGGTATTCAGGCACGTCACTCAGGTCCTTTCGGATAAGAAGGGGCGCTTGAAGCTCAAGAGTGAAAAAATAAAGGGAATGAAGGTGACTTATCACGATCCATGTCGTTTGGGCAGAGATTGTGGGGTTTATGATGAACCCCGCTCCTTGCTTTATGATCTCAAGGGGGTTGAGTTCGTGGAGATGGAGAAGACCCGCCGGGACGCAGTCTGCTGCGGGGCAGGGGGCGGTGTGAAGCTGGTGAACAGCCCCTTTGCGGAGGAGATGGGGATGACACGTTTGGAAATGGCGAAGCAGACGGGTGCCTCGATGCTCGTCACTGCATGTCCCTGGTGCCAGTGGAACTTCCGAGATGCGATGGCGAAGGGCGGCGGGACCATGGTGTTGAAGAACATCGTGGATTTGGTCAATGAGAATCTATAGAGATGTCCTAATGGAGGAGGAGTTGTCATGCGACAGGAGTTCTACCCGAAGATTGAGGGACGCACGTATGCGGCCCCCCAGTACGGTCACGAGATCACTGTGAGGGTGGGGGATGATTTGGATCAAGAGGGCTGCATCGCTATGAGCAGAGAAGCGATGGAGGAGTTGGGAGTTCGCGAGGGCGACTACGTGGAGATCTACGGGGCCTGGATGCAGCGGGCCAAGGTCGTCCTGTCTAAGGAAAAAGACATCACGGTGGTGAGGATTCACCGGAGGATCCGAGAGGCGCTTCCATGTGCCATTGGACAACGCGTGGGTATCAGAAAGGCTACCAGAAACACGACAACTAAGTGAACCGTCTGGAGGGCAGAATGGGTGCTACGAGAGAACTGGTCGCATATTGCCATCAGATGAGCTTTAGGGACTTCCCACCAGAGGTGGTCGACATGGCCAAGTACCTTGCTTTGGACTTGCTGGGAGTAACCGCGCGGGGCTCTCTCGTGGAGTCCACAAAAGCCATGTACGGGTTCATTCATGACATGGATCTGAGGCCGAAAGGGGGCGTCATTATCGGGACGCCCATGAAGGCTCCTTACCATTACGCCGCGTTGGCCAATGGCACCTCGGCACATGCCCTTGAACTGGACGATGTGGTAAACGAGGCTTCTTTGCATCCGGGTGCGGTCATCTTTCCGGCAGCCATCGCCGCTTGTGAGATGGTCGATGCAGACGGTAAGAAGTTGATCGAGGGAGCGGTGCTCGGGTACGAGGTCATGATCCGATTGGGTAGAGCATTGAATCCTACCGCCCATTACAAACAAGGTTTCCATCCGACAGGGACATGCGGCTCTTTTGGTGCGGCAGTTGCGGCCGCAAAGATCCTTGGGCTGGACGAGGAGGGAATGTTGAACGCTGTGGGGATCGCTGGAAGCCAGGCAGCGGGTTCCATGGAGTTCCTTGCCGAAGGAGCCTGGACAAAGCGGATGCACCCGGGCTGGGCGGCCCATAACGGGATCGTGGCGGCCTTGCTCGCCAAGAAGGGATTCAAGGGACCTTCAACGATCCTCGAAGGGAGAGATGGCTTCCTGCATGCCTACTCCCCTATGTCCGACCCCCGCTGGGTGACAGAGGGTCTGGGGGATTCTTTCCAGATCCTGAGAACGAGCATCAAACCCCATGCATGCTGCAGATACAAACAGGCCCCGATCGATGGAATCTTAAGCCTAATGAAACAAAACGACCTCAAGGCTAAGGACGTCGAGCGGGTGACTCTTGGGATTCTGAAGACAGCTTTTCCCATCATTGTTGAACCAAAGGAGAGAAAGTATAACCCCAAGTCCGTTGTGGACGCGCAGTTCAGCATGCCCTTCGGCGCGGCGGTGAGTGTCTTATATGGAAAAGCCTTTCTCGATCAGTACACACTGGAGAATGTACTCTCTCGAGAAGTCCGGGAACTCATGGACAAAGTGACGTGTATGGAGGATCCCGATCTGGATAGGGAGTTTCCCAAGAAGTGGCCCGCATCCGTAAGAATCACAGTAAAAGGGGGCCGGGAGTACTCCACGAGAGTCGATTACCCCAAGGGCGATCCGGAGAACCCCCTTTCGTGGGAAGAAATTATCGAGAAGTTCAGGAACCTGACATCTCCGGTCTTCGGGGCGAGACGCCAGAAGGACATCATTGATAGGACCAGATCACTGGAGGAGGAGCGCAGCATAAAGTCGTTTTCCGCCATCTTGAAGACATACGGTGCATCCTGGCAAGACAGACGATGATAGGCGCTCGGACTACTTAATGAGAGGGGCTGGGAATCCAGAACTAGGCTGGCCTTAGAATCGAACAAAGATGTTGCGATCGACTCCACAAGAGCCTCACAGAGCAACGCGCAGCAAAGGAGGAGTGCCATGACGCGAAGGAATATCCTTTTATTCGTGACCTCTCTTGTCTTCCTTGCCACGCTTTCGTTCGTCGATTCTTACTCACAAGAAAACGTAATAACAATCGGATGCGCCATTTCCCTCTCCGGTCCATTGGTCAAGGAAGGCAAGCTGACGAAAGATGGGTACGATCTCTGGGTGAAACTCGTCAATGATCGAGGGGGCTTAAACGTCGGAGGCAAGAAGTATAAGGTGGCGATCAAGTACTACGACGACGAAAGCAACGTTCAGACTAGCACCAAACTGATAGAGAAACTGATCACCGAGGACAAGCTCGGGCTCCTTCTGGGGCCTTATGGTAGCGGTCCCAGCTTCGCGGCCAGCGCCATTTCGGAGAAGTATAAGAAGGTCATGGTCATTCCCATGGCGGCGTCGCCGGACATATACGAGCGGGGTTTCAAGTACATATTCGGGGTTTTGGCCACGACGGACGAGTACATGGTGGACATCATTCGACTGGCGGGAAAGCAGAACCCCAAGCCGAAAGCCGTGGCCATGCTCTGGAAAAATGATCTCGCCAACAAGTCGCTCGCCAAGCCCATCCCCGATCTCTGCAAGGAGATCGGCGCCGAGTTAGTCTACAATGAAAAGTTTGCCCCGGACGCCACGGATTTCGCTTCAGAACTAGCGGTCATCAAGGGCAAGAACCCGGATATATTGATTTTCTTCAGTCAATTGCCGCAGTTTATCATGGCCATGAAGCAAATCAAGGAGATGAAGATCGACGCAAAGATGATCACCAATGGTATCGCCGTACCGCAGCCGGACTTTGTCAAGAGCCTTGGGAAGGACGCGGAGTACGTAGTGGGACCATCGAATTGGGAACCCAGCTCCAAGTATGGAGACGACCTATTCAAGGATTCCCTGGATTACGTCAAGAAGTTTCAGGAAATGCACGGGTACGTTCCCGATTACCATGCCGCCGGAGGCACGGCGGGCGTATTGATTCTGGGCAAGGCTATCGAGAAGGCAGGGTCCACGGATCCGGAGAAGGTGCGAGAGGCCCTGGCCAATTTCAACGAGACGACCTTCTGGGGTCCGATCAAATTCGACAATACGGGCAAGATAACAGGCCGCGGTATGGTGGTTGGCCAGATCCAGGGCGGCAAGTTCGTGCCAGTCTACCCCGAACCTCTGGCTGAGGGGAAACTTATCTGGCCCGCGCCGCCGTGGGATAAAAGATAGCTCACGCGTCGGATCCCTTTTGCCCCAACCCGTCGGCGTGAAGGGGTTTCCGATGGCAGTAACGGCGACCAAGACCGGCGGAGATCAGTCGCCGACGTGGAAGTGCCTTCGCGGAGGGGTACCGTGCACCTGGTGATTCAGAACCTGATCAACGCCCTGCTGCTCGGCGGCTTTTACTCCGCTGTGGCGGTGGGTTTCTCCCTCGTCTGGGGAGTGATGAACGTGATCAATCTCGCCCACGGAGCCATGATCATGTTGGGTGCATACACCACGTTTTGGCTGTTTCATCTTTTCGGGCTGGACCCGTTCCTCTCCATACCCATCTCCATGCTATTTCTTTTCTGCTTTGGATTCGGCCTGCAAAAGTTCATCATCAACCTAGTGGTCAGAGCTCCGGTTTTCATGGTCTTGATCCTCACTTTCGGCGTGGAAATCGCGATCATGAACGTGTGCACCATGCTCTGGACCGCGAACTATCGATCCGTGAACCCGTCCTATGCTGGCACGGGCTTGGAGTTGGGGGGGATCATCGTTCCATATATGCGGATTGCGATTTTCGTCATCGCTCTCTTGCTGACGTTCGGCCTGTACCTGTTTCTGAATAGGACCAAGACGGGAAATGCCATCAAGGCCACCGGGCTGGACAAAGAGGCGGCGGAGCTGATGGGCGTGGACATCGGGAGGATCTATGCTATAACCTTCGCCGTCAGTGCCGCGCTAGCCGGTGCGGCAGGTTCCATGATGGTCACCACATCCGCAGTGAACCCGTATTCGGGCGGGGCTTACACTTTCATCGCCGCGCTGATCGTTTGCCTGGGAGGATTGGGCAACATCATGGGTGTTGTCGCGGGGGCCTTTGTCGTGGCCTTCGCGCAGACCCTAGGATCGTATCTGGTCTCTCCGGGCTTGAAGATGTTCATCTCGTTCGTACTCCTTGTCATTATCCTTTCGGTGCGGCCACAGGGAATTATGGGGAAGAAGTTCTTTGCCGAGGTCAAACATTAGCAAGACGACCTGAGGGGGAGGGTGGTTCATTGCTCGCAGGATAGACAAAATGTCGGGAAAACACTAGATACCTGAACGGAGAGGTGATTAATGAAGGGTGGCCGGGCAATCTGGTTGGGGGGCGTCCTGGGGGGCTGTACCCTCGTCCTCCTGCTTGCGCCATTGTTCGCCGGAGGGTACTGGGTGCGCCTGCTTACCATGGTCTTCATGTTCGCCGTGCTTGCCGAGTCTTGGAACATTGTGGCTGGTTACTGCGGCTACCCCTCCTTTGGAAACGTGGTCTTCTTCGGCATCGGAGCCTACACCACCTGCGTCTTCATGGTGAATTTGGGACTGCCGTTTTACGTAGGTATCTTCGCGGGGACTCTTTTGGCAACAGGTTATTGTATCCTGTTGGGATTCCCCATCCTGAGGTTAAAGGGCCATTACTTTGCCGTGGCAACGTTGGGGGTCGCGGAGGCCACGAAGGAACTGGTGAGCAACCTCGAGGATATCACCAAAGGCTCCGAGGGGATCTCCTTGCCACTTATTGCGGGGGACATTGGGACCATTTACGTGATCTTCTATTATACGATGTTCGCCATCATGATCCTGACGATTCTGGCAACGATGTTCATCTCCAAGAACAGAATCGGTTATGCCTTTCGAGCCATCCGCTCCGACGAGGAAGCGGCGGCAACGCAGGGTATCAACACCACGCGATACAAGATCATGGCGTGGGCGGTCAGCGCGTATTTCACGGCCCTGGTGGGGGGGATATACGCTTACTGGACGGCCTTCATCGACCCGGAAGGGGTTTTCTCCGTGCACATCACGGTCAAGATGATGATCATGTGCTTGCTGGGAGGGCCTGGCACGGTCCTCGGACCGATCCTTGGGGCCTTTGTTTTTGAGATCCTCTCCGAGTTCATCTGGGGCGCCTTCATCTATGCTCATGCGTCGTTTCTCGGCATCCTGATCATCCTCATCGTGATCTTCATGCCGGGCGGTTTCATGCGCTTTGCCTACGAAAGGCTCTCTATTGCTTCGTTGTTCAAAAACATTCAGATAAACAGAGTGTGATCATGGAGACAATTCTGAGGTGCAGCGGGGTTTCGAAGTATTTTGGAGGATTGGCTGCCCTGTTCAAGGTCGACCTTGTGATCCGCAAAGGGGAGATCGTGGGGTTGATCGGCCCCAACGGAGCCGGAAAGACGACCCTCGTGCACGTGATCACAGGAATCCATCGCGCTTCCGAAGGCTCGATCATTTTCCATAATAAGGAGATTAGCGGACTGAGGCCGCATCAGATCTGCAGGATGGGCATCGCCAGAACATTCCAAATCGTGAAGCCTTTCTCGGGGATGACAGTGAAAGAGAACGTCCTTGTCTCGGCCTTCTTCGGACGGGTCGGAATGAATCGAACGAGGCGTGAGGCCGAAGCCAAGGCAGATGAGACATTGAGTCTGGTCCATCTCTTCGAGAAGAGGGACAGTTTCGTAGACAGGATCACGCTGGCCGACCGGAAGCGGCTGGAACTGGCACGGGCCCTCGCCATGGATCCGGAGATCGTTTTCCTGGACGAGGTGATGGCAGGGTTGAACCACAAAGAGATTGAGGAGGTTATGGATCTCATCAGAAGAATCAACGAAACGGGCGTCACATTCCTGGTCATTGAGCATGTCATGAAAGCTATCATGGAATTATCCCATCGCGTTGCGGTCCTTCACCACGGTCAAATGATCGCCAGCGGGACTCCAGAGGAGATCAGCAATGACGAGAAGGTAATCGCCGCGTACCTTGGCGAGAGGTACGCCAGACGAGGAGCCAAGCATGTTGGAAGTCTCCAACCTTAGAGTCAACTACGGAGATATCCCGGTCCTTCGGGGCATTGATCTCTCGATAAACAGGGGCGAGATTGTGTCCCTCATCGGATCCAACGGCATGGGGAAGACGACGCTGATCAGGACGATTTCCGGCCAGATCCGAGCCCTCGGGGGAAAGATCACTTTCAACGGCGAGGAGATCCAGAACTTACGACCCCGCCACATCGTTTCCAAAGGCATATCTCAAGTGCCGGAGGGGAGGAAGCTCTTCGTGGGCATGACGGTCCGGGAGAACCTGATGATGGGGGCCTACGCGAGGACCGATGGTGAAAGGATAAGAGAGGACCTCAGTTGGGTATTTCAGTTGTTTCCCATCCTGCAGAAAAGAGAAAAGCAGGTAGCGGGCACACTGAGCGGGGGCGAGCAGCAGATGTGTGCAATTGGGAGGGGCTTGATGTCCCGACCACAGCTTCTCATGATCGATGAGCTCTCGCTCGGTTTGGCCCCTATGTTGGTGGACCAGCTCATCCTCGCCATACGCGATGTCAATCGAAGCGGTGTGACGGTCATGCTGGTGGAACAGGACGTTCTGATCGCTCTGGAGAACTCCGACCGTGGCTATGTGATCCAAGGCGGCCGAATCGTTAAGTCGGGAGAATCGAAGGTTCTCATTCGTGATCCGGAGATCAAGACATCCTATCTGGGGCTTTGATCTTGAAGACGGTCGACCCACACAGCAGTCTCTAACCCATTTCTTCTTGTGGTAAAGCTGGATGGACAGGGCTACGGGAGGGCGGTATGAAGGTGTTCGAGAGATGCCGGATCGGTTCTTTGGAGCTGAGAAATAGGCTGGTGATGGCAGCCATGTCCTGTAATCTGTGCCTGGATGGCTATGTGACGGATAACATGGTCGCTTTCTTTAAGGAAAGGGCGAAGGGCGGTGTTGGCCTAATCACCATTGGTGATGGGATTATCGACTCCCCCATAGGGAACAATGTGAGGGAAAGCATTGTCATCGACGAGGACAAGTACATACCGGGATTGA
>Ga0123519_10005370_pt1 | contig 20460 bp, 17 predicted proteins | sample YelNatPaOPRAMG02_FD_87396 | JGI IMG/M metagenome (GOLD analysis project Ga0123519, IMG submission 87396) | Hot spring microbial communities from Yellowstone National Park - Yellowstone National Park OP-RAMG-02 (version 2) | ecosystem: Environmental > Aquatic > Thermal springs > Hot (42-90C) ...
AGGGCGTGATTCATCACCCTTCCCTGGACATCTCATCAATCTCGTGAAACATCGCTCCGGCCTGGTCAGGATGGCTCGCGGGGGTGTGACGGGTCGGGAACAGGGCGTGATGAATCACGCCCCTACTATACGTTTATGCCCGCCCCATCGTAGGGCGTAATCACAGCCGATACCCTCTTTATAGAGTGCAGGGAACATGGTACAATAGCCCCATCGCAAGAGTAGCGCCAGGAGTGGGCGAGCGCACGCAGGGCGACCGCCGGGACAAGCCCCAACCCTGTTATAATGCATATCACGCCCGTCTTATAGGGTATGGGTGATGCCTCGCGCCCGTCCTGTTGCCACTGTGTTTATTTTTGGTTGCGATACACCGGTTCGATTATAGATAGATTTATGGCATGTTAGATATCATTTTTACGCTGGCGCAGGCATTCCAGGCGCAGCAAAAACAATTGTATATGGTAGGGGGAACGGTACGCGACGTGCTGCTCCATCGGGGGCAATCCAACGACGCCGATCTCGCCACCGATGCACGGCCCGACGAAATCAAACGCATCGTCGCCCCCACTAACCCGACGACGGTGGTGCTGGTGGGTGAACGCTTCGGTACCGTGCGCCTCTATTATGGAAATGACATCATCGAGATCACCACGTTTCGCAGCGAACGCTATAATCCCGAATCGCGCAAGCCGGAGGTCTGCTTCGGCGATAGTCTCTACGAAGACCTGCGCCGCCGCGATTTCACCATCAACGCGATGGCCCGCGACCCACTCACCGGCGTGATCATCGACCCCTACAACGGGCGACAGGACCTGGAGGCCCATATCTTGCGTGCCGTCGGCAACGAGCCGGATAAACGCTTCGATGAAGACCCTCTGCGCCTGCTGCGCGCCGTGCGCTTCGCCGCGCAACTGGATTTCACGATAGAGCCGGAGACGTGGGCCTCGATTGTGCGTCAGGCCCCCAAGTTGCAGAAGATCAGCCGCGAGCGCATCCGCGACGAGATGAACAAGCTGTTGACCTCGCCGCATCCCGCCAAAGGGCTGGATCTGCTGGTCGAGCTGGGCCTGATGGAGTGGATCATCCCGGAAGTGCTGGAACTGCGCGGCGTCAGCCAGCAACCGCAGGCGCGCACAGTGACGACGAAAGATGTCTATATGCACGTGCTGCGCGTCGTCGAACGTTCCGCCCCACGTCTCAAGACGCGCTGGGCCGCGCTGCTGCATGACATCGCCAAACCGCGCACGCGCACCATAGAGGATAATAAGATTCATTTCTTTGGTCACGAAGATGTGGGGGCCGTGATGGCGCGCGACATCCTCAAGCGATTGCACTTCGACCGCGACTTCATCGAGAGCGTCTCAAAGCTGGTCAAGCTACACATGCGCGCCAACGCCTATACCAGCGATTGGACGGATGGTGCGGTTCGCCGCCTCATGCTCGATGTCGGCGATGACCTGCCCGACCTGCTCGATCTCTCGCAAGCTGACATCACCAGCTATCGCGTCGAGAAGGTTAATCGCGCGGTGGCGCGCGTGGCGGAACTGGCCGAACGCTGTCAACGCCTGAAAGAAGAGGCCGAACGTGTGCCGCTGAAGAGTCCGCTGGACGGCAACGAACTGATGGAGCTGTTCGGACGTGGCCCCGGCCCCTGGCTGCGCCCCATCAAGGAACACCTGCTCGGTCTGGTGATCGACGGCGCGCTGGCCCCGGACGACAAGGAGACGGCAAAACGTATCGCCCGTCAATTGATGCAGGAAGAATGACCCATTACATAATTTCGCTGTGAAATAAAAGAGGAATAGCTATGGCGAACGAGAACACGTCCAATACGAAAAAGCCCGCCAGCACAGGCAAGACAAGCAACACTGGCAGCGCCGCCTCTACGCCCACATCGCGTCCGAGTACGCCCGCCGCCAGCGCCAGCACTAATAGCGGTAGCGGCAACACTGTTTCCTCTGCTGGCAGCAGAAAGAAGGGCAAGAGCAAGAACGCGCGCCCACAGATCGGCGGTACCGCCGTCGCGGGCGCGAAATCCACGTTGCCCAAACCGCCCCCGCAGAGCAATGACCCCGCTAAACAGCAAATGGAGAGCTACAATCGCGTGATGCGCCGCCGCATGGAACATATTGGAGCCGGTCCGCAGTCGCAGGAAGAGCGCGTGGCAAAACTGCGCACCCGCCGTCAGAAGCGCATAGAACGCAACCAGGAGCGGCGCGCTCAGGCACAGCAAGAACTCAAACAGAAGATGCCCGATTTCAACCGCAGAAACCTGTACTTCTTCCTGGCAGTAGCGGCTCTCGTGGTCATCATTATCATCGTCTTCATCGTGCTACACCAATTGCATGTGATCGGGTAGAGATATGATTCATCACATTTAAGGATGAACTGTACTTATACGCCGCTGTTGCAGGCGCTGGAAGCCCTTGTCGATCTTGACCAGCGCGCGCAAGCGCCAGAAGAGCAGCAGCGTCAGCATTGCCGCCTGGATGGTGCCTGTGCTGGCCGTAGTGAGCGGAATGGCCAGAATAGCGTATTGGCCTGTGACAACTCTCACGAGCAGGACGAGGGAACCAATATATACAGGCACGGTGGCAATGCTCACAAACAGCGGCGTTTTCGCGTTCTTCAGCGCGTAGAAGCAGGCGGTCAGTAACATTGTGGCAATAGTGCCGGGCAACGCCAGTGCGTAGCCAATCAGCGCCGTATAGGTGAGCGCGGTGGAATGTGCGGTAAAAGCTCCGTGTTGAAAGAGCAGGCGAATAGCGGGCTTGCCCAGCACAAACAGACCGAGCGCTGCCGGGATGCTGAGCAGCACCGCGCCACCGACAATCTTTATAATCGTCTGGCTCATGTGGACATAATGTTTCTGCGTCGCCTGCAACGTGATCTGAGGTAGCAGGGCCTGACTCACCGCTTGCGCCAGGAACACGGACGGCACACCATAGAAGAGGAGAGCGTCCTGCATGGCGGCTATACTGGCTTTATCCGGCAGGTACGAAGCAAATGTGGTAGCAAGGATGGTGGTTACAGCGCCCACGCCTACCGCCAGCACGTTCGGTCCCAACAGTTTCATAATGTCACGCAGGCCGGGATGGGTGAGGTTCCAGACGAAGCTGTAGCGCACACCCTGTTTGAGCAGACCAGGAACCTGTATCCCGACCTGGCAGATGCCCGACGCCAGCAGGCCAAAGGTGGGGCCATAAATGCCGAGCGAGGGGATCGCTCGTGCGAGCAGCAGGCCACCGATGAGACCGAAATCGTAGAAGGCTATCGAGAGCGCAGGCAAAAGAAATTGACGCCTGCTATTCAGCACTGCCGTCATCACCGTGCCCAGCCCAAGGATGAGCGAGTGAAAGAGCATAATGCGCGTCAGCGTCGTTGTGAGCGCTCTCTCAGCGGGTGGTAGGCCGGGCACCAGCAGACGATTGACGATCTGTGGCGCGAAAACTTCCACCAGCAAGATACACAATGTCAAGATGACCAGTAAGATATTAAAGACCAGGCTCACCAGCCGCCATGTTTCTTGCTCGCCCTCTCGTTGCTCATAACTGACAAAGACCGGGATCAACGCAGAGGTGAGCGCGCCGCCGGCGATCAGATTAAAGATCGTGTCAGGGAGATTGAAGGCTGCGATATAGGCCGTTGCCTGGGGGCCGGTGCCGAACATAAAATTGAATAGCAGTTGGCGGATGAGTCCCAAAACCTTTGAGGCCATGTAGGCCAGCGAAAATAAGAGGGCCGCTTCGGTCATACTGAAACGACGCAGCGAGAAGTTCGCGCCCAGGCGAAAACTCGCCGGGCTAAAACGAAAGGTTTTGCCCCCCCAATGTTTGTGCCAACGAGGGAGCGCTCTTTCCTTCGTCAGGCCACGCGCAACTTCAGCCGTCAACTCTCCTGGCGCGGTCGTTTTCGCTGGTACATCTATGTGGTCTTTCATCACTTCTCCCTTGCATCAAGCAGGCTCTCACACAAACACCGCATGTCTCTATTATACTGACAAATTTGAGAGGGGCATTAAAATCACCCCACTTACCTGTCTAGTAATAGCAAAGGATAAGCGAATAACTTTTACTTAACGCGGAGATGAGTTTATCTTACGTATCAAGCGTACATTGCTCGTGATACCCCCCATTGGAGCCGGTTATTATTGAGTGAAAGGTTAGATGAACATTGCGGTAGATAATATCAGGCTGATCAGTACGATAGAGTTGCGCTTCCACGAAGATACTGCTAGTCGTTGATGGTTTCAATTGCACAGAACGCATCCATTTCTGTTGCGGCCTTAAGCTAATCGACGACCATGTCTCGAATTGTGAGCCATTCACCTTCAACACGACACGATAGGTCAAAGTGCTTGTCTCAAAATTCTGTACACCAATAGAAACGGTACAGTTGTTGTTTACTTGATTAGTTGGCAACATCCAAAGCTGAGTGAAGCTCGGCTGAGGGCTGAGAGGCCTGATTAGGGAAAGCCAGATTGCCAGCCCGGTAAGTACTATCGACAGCCCGAATAGCAGCATATCCGAAGTTGTAACGCGAGGGCGCAGCTTTCTGGTGCCGCCAGAGACTACCACATCCTTGCGACGCATTAATGCTGCTAACAACGCACAGATCATCGTGATGAGTCCCAATGATACTGTCCAGGACAATGCCGTCAATCCTATCGGAACGATATTAAGGCCAAAACCGAGTAAGACATCAATAGTCAGGCTTAAACCGATGCTAAGCACTAATAAATCCGCATTGCCAACAGGATGCTCTAGCTTTAAATGTGGATGAACAATGAGTTCTGATGTAGTGTTCAAGAACTGACCTATCAATCGACGACGAAAGAGTATCTGCGTAACCGCGTACCCTGGAAGAAACAGAATCAAAGGCAATGCTAGCAGTATACTTACAGGCAACAAATGGTAAGGTATCTGTGTCCACGCAATATTGAGCAAAGCGATAAAAATAGCTATAAGCAGATCAAGATTTTTACGGCGCATTTCCGAATACTCCTGTGTCATAAATAACGATATCTCCACTATCAAACAAACGATTCATTTGCGGTATAGTATTAAACTTCGTCAAAGAAGCCTTCGGCAGAGGTTTTTTCAGTTGTGCAACATAGTTTTGATCCACCTCGAAATAAACACCTTCCACCGGAAGGCCCGTACTCAAACGCAGATCAACGACAAGATAATGTATTTTTGCCTGTTGAATGAGCGTTTGTTCTGCTGGTCCTAACTGCGTGGCATAAAAAATTGGTGAAACATCAATATGATTATAAAGGCTTGTTACCACATACTGATCACCATACGTATTCATTAGCATCTGGTTAATACGATCCGTGGCAACACGGTTATCAGGCCCCAGATAATCCAGCATCCAGATAGCAGCTTGAATACCTTCAGGTTCCACCGAACGCCCGTCAGCAACAACTTCGTAAGGTCCCGGTAGACTAGAATAAAAAGGTCCACTTGCAATCATAACGTCCCCCAGGAAAATTACGGAAAGGACAGTGGCAATTAACATAATGGACTTCCAGCGTAGTACGCGCGATGGCCAGAAGTGTGTAATGAGCAGTGTTAGCACTAAAGCGATGGCCAGAAAAAGAAAAGCAGTAGAGCGATCCGCGATCTCGACGCCAAAAACCGTAAAGCGGAAAACCTGCACAATTGGATAGACGAAAGCAAATACCCCCAGGACGACGCACAGCACCTCATGTCGATGCTGATGCCAGAGGGTAATTAAGCCAAAGGGCAGGCTTAAGGCGGTTAATCCGACGGACGCTGTCATAAAGAGCCGATCCCAGATAGGAGCAGACGGGCCTGCTGAAGTCGTAAATAAAGGCCGAGGGACGCTAGTGCCGCTAATAATTGCTCCTAACTCGGTGAATGCCCCATTAAAATAGCCTGTAAGATATGACCAGACAGGGTTCCCTTTGAAAAATGTATAGGAGAAAGAAAGTATAATGGCCAGTATGGCAGTTATGCAAAGGTGTATACGAACTGAACGAGAACTATTTAGAAATATACTCATTATAGACCAGAGTAGCAATAAACCATCCGTAACGTAATTTGTCATATGGTGTGTCAATGTTAGAGCAAGTAATACTGCCCAGAAGGTATAAAGCATCCAGTAATGATCTTTTCCCGCTGACTGATAGCGCCGCAATATATAAAATAGAAATGCAGCTAGCGCAATAGCTAACGTCTCATAGCTGAAAGAGGTATCAAAGAAAATAAAATGGCTGTTTATCATATAAATAAGGGAAGCAATACCGGCCATGCGGCTTGAACTGGTAATTGCTTCATATAATAAGAAGAGTGACAGCACCATAAGTAAACGAGCGGCAATGATGAGCGTTACTCCTGACAAAAAAGGGCTTAATCCGGTTGTTGTACTGATAGCATCGGTAACAATTTCCAGGCCTGGATAGTAAGAACTGACCGGTAGCATCGTATTCAAGCTGAAGAGATGATTAAAGCGCAACAAATTCTCCAGAGTGCGCATATGTAGACTTTCATCAAAAGAGGAGAAATAGTGCGGGCTGATCATAAACTCAACAGCATAAAAATATATCCCCAGGACACAGAGAAGGTAGAGACGTTCCAGACGCGAAGGTTTCGGTGAGAGCAGTCTAACCAGGTTAGGGACAAACATGAGTAGAAGCCCTATGAGAAAGGGCATTTCTAAAGCTAAGGTTCCGTAGCGTAACACAGAAGCATAGTAAGCAAGAGCAATCAGAAACAAGCCAGAAGCATTCGTAAACGTGAGTAATGGGAATAAACCCATGCCAGTATCAGCTTTCACCCGCTGTAAGCCACGTGTCGATAGTCCTTCCGGTTGGGGTTCCTGTAAACGATGTAAGCCTGTACGCATTAACTGATGGGCATTTGCTAGCAATGTCCCATCGTGTGATAGAGAGGAAGGAACGTTGGTTTTCTCTCCATTCACCGTTGGGACGGGCATCGTGTCCTGGTCGGCAATCCATCGCTGTTCATCCCTATGCTGTCTTTGCACTTGCTCGCCGTCCTGGAACATCCTAAACGGCTGGAATTGTGATTCTCGCATCACATCATTAACCTTCCGCTTATGTAAACAATCTAAGCATCACTCAAATCACTGCTACCAGTTCTCGATAAACCTCTTCAATACGGGAAACAACAGAATTTGCTTGAAAAAGCACAACTCTTTCACGTGCCTTTATACCCATCTGTTCCAGTTGTGTCGGATGGTCTAGCAAAAATTGTGTAATATTGCGCAACGCTTCCTCATCACCAGGAGGAATGAGGAAGCCTGTTTCACCCTCGGCAACAATATCGACTAAGCCTCCAATGCGCGAAGCAACGATGGGGCACCCCATGGCCATTGCTTCCATCGCAACAGTTGGAGACGCATCGGGGCACAAGGACGGCATAAAAGCGATTAAGCAGCGCTTCCAGGCAGCTATCACCACTTCATGCGGGCATGGTCCTAAAAGGAAAACATGAGGAGGCAGGTGTTCGGCCAGCCCCGGAATAAAGGATTTTCCGATAAGGACAAGTGGAACCTTCGTTTCTAACCGCTCATAGGCGTGTAATAATACTTTCACACCTTTATCTAAAGTCAAGTCACCTACAAATAACAAAAACTTGCCTGCCGGTAATGCTGAGAGTAAAGAATGACTACCATCATCTATGGCTTTTAAATGATCTGGGATAAAATTTGGTATAATGGTATAGCGCACCTTGTAGCGTTCTAGCTGATTACTTTCTACAACGGCCTGACTGACCGGCAAGAACATATCCACTGCCTGCCTCTCTCTTTCTGCCCAGAAGGCGTTTGCTAGAACCGTCAGGGGGCCTTTGGCAAGACCATAAAAATGTGTAGCGCATTCCAGACATTTCACGAAACGTGGCCCGGTACAAAGTGTCTCATGATACATGAAACGTTTCTGGACACAAGCAAGACTGCAATCATGTAGGGACATCACCAGTTTGGCCTTACTCCACATTTTCAATGGCGTAAATGAATGCACTAACCAGTTATGTGCATGAATAATATCAGGCTGCTCGCGTACAACGATCCGACGTATTGCTAATAGCAGTTCGGGGTCAGGAAATGGAGGGGCATACTGACGCGCATCTTCGCTGAATAATATTCCTATGCGCTGCATCGTACCATGGATACGATAAATACGTACACCCTGATCAATCTCAAATAGTGGCATACCTTTGTGCCATAACGTAATGACAGCAACTTCATGCCCCCTTGCTACAAGCTGCTTGCTCAAATTAGCAACATGGCGCTCCTCGCCGCCAACAATAGGTGGGTAGAATTGTGCCAGCATTACAATTCGCATACTTTACCCCTTAATAATAGCTTGATAGACCTGCATCAACTGTTCAGCGCAACCGTCCCAACTTGGTAAAATCAAATTTGTTGCTGGCATGAGTGGGTCTTCAATCTGCTGCCGGACAGCATAGGCAATATCAGCAGCAGAACTATGCAAAGGAATAGTACGTACCCACCCCAGCTCGTCCAGTTCCTTGAAGCCGGAACTGTCTGTAGCTAATACAGGACGTCTTAGAGCCAGTGCCTCCATTACCGCGACAGGATTCGACTCATAATCACTTAGTAATGCAACCAGCGCAGCTTGTGAAAGCACTTCGGCCATGCTCGCTCGATCCTCCGGTGGGATTGCTCGGATATCAACCCACGGGCTGACTCCACACTTTTGGGCAAGAGAACGCAATTCAGCTTCATATGGCCCCGCCCCTAAAATTAACAAACGAGCGTTAGAACGCCATGCACGGATATGCGGCAAAGCCATGATGATATGCTGATGCCCCTTGTAGCGTTCCAAACGTCCTAATGAGATAATCAATGTCTGCTGCGATGGGGCCGGAGATGCCGAACAAGAGAACGAAGGAGAAACAGGCAAAGTCGCGCCGTTGTAAATCACAGTAAACCGTTGCTTCGGTAGATGCAATAAGCGACGAAAGTATTCCGCCTCGAAATGTGAGACCCCAATGAGCTTGCTTGCACCGGCTAGTAATCTGCTTTGAAAACGCCACTGAGTATTTCGTAGTGCATTGCGAAGCAGTGATGAATGACCTCCAGTATGAAAGGTGACAACATAGGGAAGATGGGCCTGCTTTGCAGCCAGCATTGCTAATGGAGGCACGAGAGTATGACACCCCTGGCAATGAACCAGATCCCAATTGCTCTGTTTGATAACGGTCGCTATCTCAGGAGCGAGGTAATAATCGCGTTTCGGTGGCCACGCTGGGACACGCACAATTCGCATACCTTTCACAATCTCTTCCTGGGGTAAAAGTGCCGCCTGCCCGTGTGGCATCGTTGTAAGAATAGTAATATTTATCCCCCTCTGGGCAAGCCGCCAACCGACTTCGTACACATGGGTTTCAATACCTCCCATGTATGGATGAAAGCGTGCTGTCACCATCAGTATGTTCGGTCTATACTGTGCTGTTATCGCCATACTGTTTAAACTCTTTCTGGTCTCCTCGCCCTCCCTGTGGCACGCGAATCTAGAAATGCTAATCAACAACCTCTTTTTTTGCCATTACCAGATAGATTTCACCCAGCGAACGGATCAGAGGTATTTTTTGTCTGGACATACGATCTAAACATTCGCCAAGCCATATCCCAAGCGATTTTGGCAGCAAAGGATGACCCATAAACATGATAGGATAAAAGCTCATCGTTATACCTTTACATTTGCGTAACCCGCTAAAGGCAATCAATCTATCTGTCAAGTGAGGGTCTCCGGGTTGCATTTCCAGCCAGGGTGTACCCTTACTGGCCATCTTATCAGGCCATGGATTACGAATAGTAATCCCTCGTTTGCGTAATGCGGTTAAGATTGGCACCCAACAAGCGCGCAACAGAGGATTCCGCAATGGATCGAGCCACCCCATGAGGGCATACTGATTTTCTGTCGAGAAGATTATGTATCCGCCCGGTTTCGTCACACGTCGCATTTCACGCAAGGCATCTTTAGGGCGGTCAAGATAAACGAACACGCCAAGGGCTACTACAACATCATACGAGGCATCCGGTGCATCAATGGCATAGATATTGCCGACACTAAAGGAGGGTTGCTTAGCTACCCCTTTCTCTTCAGATGTCCTCCGTGCTAAATCGATCATTTCTGGCACCGGATCGATGCCTTCCACCTGTAATCCGCGTCTGGCAAGCTCAATAGACAACATACCAGCACCACAGCCGATATCCAGCACGCGAAAAGCTGAGTCAGGAGTAAGTTCCTCGATCCATTGCACTGTAGTATCCTGGCGATGTATATACATGAGTGGTTGTGCATCTTCCTTGTCGTAGATATCCCTCCAATACTGGACGGTGTTTTTGAAAAATGCATTGACCTGTTCCTGTGTTTGTATCTTGATATTCTTGCTCATCGCTCTCTCCCGATAAATAATAGACACTTTTTAAAAAATGCTCGTGGACGGCCTAACGCAATTAGAAAATCCCATAGACCAGAAGCTTTGGCAGCAATCAACAGCCAGGGCTGTTCGACATCAACAACAATACGATGTACTTGTAGCGGGTCGGTTTTCGGCGTGTTGATGCCATGTATTGTTGTCAATGCCCAGGTATAGCCTGCCTTTTGTACAGCATATATTGCCTGTGACCCTATATGCTCTTCCTTGCCAACAGGATACGCAAAGAGGCGCACCGGACACTGCAATTCTTGCTCTATTGCGAGACGGCTATGAGCGACCTCATATAGAAGCTCAGAAGGGTCTTTTAAACAGGCCAGGATCGGATGAAACATCGTGTGAGCACCAAAGGATATCCATTCACAGTGCTGCATCTCTTGCACTTCTTGCCAGGTTAGTGAACGCTGTACATCACCCTCAACCTCAGTGCGCATGGGTAGAGCTAGAATGTCGTACAGGCGTGTGATAAACATCTCACGTTCAGCAACTGATCGAGCATAGCGCACACGTTGCTCAATCAGATCTAGCAGAGCATGGCGATCATCGGGCTTCTCTAAATGATATGTCTTTCCTTCAATTGTTGCCTCACGTACCGGGGTATGGCTTAACAGGTACTCAGCTTCCCCCCACCAAAAACGCTGCCTGTTTTCGATATAACCAGGGATTAAGAAGATCGTGATAGGTACTTGCAACTGACGCACTAACTGGAAACCATAGGTATAGTGGTCATGATAACCGTCATCAAAGGTTAAGGCCAATAATGTGCGATGATCCCAATTATGTACCATTTCTTCATTTGGAGCATAAAGTTCTTCTAGTGCCGTTTCAAGATGAAGAATACGATAATGGCGGCGTAAATAACGCAAATGTTCGCGCAGGTAGCCACCTTCCATGCGATGGTAACAGAGAACAACCAGCCTTTTGCCTGCCCGCCTGTTCCACCAGCGAGCTAATCTGATAAGTCCGGTAATATAGAGCAAGGCATCAATGCAGAGTTCAAGCTTTCTAACCATGCGTTATCCTCTTTGGCGCAAATGCTCGCCTTATCCGCTCAGGTAAAACACGAAACCAGCCAATCACCGCCTGCTTTATGGGCTGTAAATCATGCCAATCCACATAGTCATAATGCATTGGTAAAAAGAAAGCAAAACAGAAAGCAAGGATAGCGCGTAGAGGGGGCGTTACCCCTGGCCTACCTGCTAGCTTTACCGATACAGCCGTCGTTGCGATATCTCCCGCCAGGTAACGCATGCGACAATTCACCCGATACTGCGCCACAGTATCAATCTGCCCGCCACAGGCCCATTGATATAATAAATAAGGAAAATCAATGCCAGAAGCAATTGCCAATTCTACTCCCGCTGAGAGTCGTGGATTAATCTCCATCAAATATGGGCGTCCGGTCCTATCACGCCGGAATTCTACAATACAGTAACCCTCTAGATTAATTTCACGTATCAGGTTTTCGGCGGGTTCGGCGATATCGAGGGGAATAGGAATGCTGTGCCGTACTACATCAGCGCCTCCTAAGGGAGGGTCTGTGCGTTCGACTGCATGAGCGAACTCTGCAAAAAATCGTCCCTGGGCATACAGGAAGCTCATTGATTCACGTTCACCCGACACAAATTGCTGAATAAGTACGCTATTCCCAGGATATGCGAGCAATATCTCGACGGCATGATATGCCTCATCGCGCGTGGCAACCAGAAATGACGTTAATCTTACCCCTTTCTGTGGACGGGCTACCCATGACTCAACTGGTTTGACAACGACCGGCAAGCCTACCTCTTGCAAGGCAGCATCGACCTGTTTGCTATCTCGTACCGTGACTCCGTGTGGCACATATAAACCTAATTGCCGGGCTACCTCCAGTGTGCGCTCTTTATTGACGGCTATTTCCAGGGCTGATTCTTCGGCCAGTGCTATCCGTGCTCGTTGCTCTAGTCGTCGTCGATGCTGGCGCAGCAGCGAAACGGTAGCATCAGAACATGGTATTATAACATGCGCTCCGCTGTACTCTAGAGCCTGCTCTAAGGAAGCCAGGTACGCTTCCGATCCAACCTCTGCAGGGCACACAATTTTTTGCAGGCACCAGCGTGACGCCAATGCTGGTGCGCTTCTGTCGGCCCCAAGCGTGGCAACGCGCAAGCCGCGACGCCCTAATGAGCGTACAGCTGCCAGTGCCTGGCGCTCACAGGCATCTAATACAAGCACATCAGCGATAACATGCTTTGCAGATTGTGAGTCTTCGGATATATTTTTATTTCGATAAGACGAGTTGCCGTTATAGCATAAAGTATTATTATCAATAATATCGCTCACTATTTATGTCCTTTCCCCCTGATTTGCTCAGTCATTTCCGGTAAAGACGTGAACAAAGCCTTTCTTTATAGATAGGAACCTGTCTCTGATCTTTACCACATGTTTTACAGAAAACCACTGTTTGTTCCCTGAAAAAAGTTTCCCCATATAACCAGGAATGTCACGTAGCCAGCCTAGCAAAGCCAGGCCGAGAGGGAAAGGATCACCAGCATCCCAGTAATCGTACTTCATAGGCCGGAAGAAAGAGGCACAGAAATCGAGTACACTACGCAAGGGAGGTGTAACACCTGGTCTCCCTCGTTGTTTTAATGAAGCAACAGTCGTTGTCATGTCACCCCACAGATAGCGGCTCCAGGTACCTACTTGATAGCAATGCACAGCATCAATTGCGTGATCACTGGCCCACTGGTAGAGCATATAGGGAAAATCTATGCCAGCAGCTACAGCGGTCTCAACAGAGCCATTAAGACGGGGATTAATCTCCATCAGGTAAGGTTTACCTGCCTCATCGCGCCGAAACTGTACCTGGGAATACCCTTCTAAGCCGATGGCTCGCACTAAACGCTCAGCCTGTTCACCCGTGTCTGCTGGTATTGCTATCGTTTGGCGCAAGACAGAAGTCCCTCCTAATGGGGGATCAGCACGCTTCACCCACTGGGCAAACCTCCCGTAGACCTCGCCATCAGCATAAAAGAGGCTCACTGACTCACGTCTTCCTGACAAAAACTTTTGAAAAAGCACTGCATTACCAGAACAGGTTAAATCGTCAACGGCACAGAGAGCTTCATCATAAGTCGTTACTAATTGCGGCTCGACTCTTCTTCCTCCTTGTGTTTTATCTACTATCCACGACTCAACGGGCTTAACAACAGCAGGTAGCCCGATTTCTTGCAGGGCCACATGTAAATCACTACTATCCTTTACCCTGACACTCAGTGGAATATCTATCCCCAAATTGTTAGCGATCTCTAAAGTGCGTTCTTTATTTATAGCAATACCTAATGCTGGTTCCCTGGTCAGAGCGATACGAACATGCTGTTCCAACCGGTCACGATATTGTCGCAATAATGCAATAGTACCATCTGAACTGGGGAACAGAACATGCACTTCTGTGAATGCCACTATCTGCTCCAAGAACGCTAAATAAGCCATTGTCCCTTCCTGCGCTGAACATATAAATTTTTGCTGGCACCAGCGTGAAGCAAAAGCCGGAGCATATTTACTGGTATCCAGAGCAGCCACTCGCAGCCCTCGACTTCCTAACGAACGCACTGCCGCCAACGCCTGGCGCAAGCTGGCATCTAATATCAGTACATCACTTTTCATCACCGGCCCCCATGCTATGCTCAAATTCATAGTAAGTTTGACAAATTCTTCATCTCAAAAACCAGCTTTAATACGCATTTTCCGCGTGCTGCTCGAAACTTTGGTACTCTAGAACCCCCTCCATACCTGTTTCTTCAGAAGAAGGCAATGGTTGCAGTCGAACGGGTCGCATACGAGGCCTGGGAGTATCAGGAACATAAGATTTCATGATCGGCTGCGGCATATTGCCAGTCGAAGCGCGGTATATCGCCGTCAACACCAACGTATCAGCAAGCCAGATTGCATCTTCTGCGACAGAAGATGCTTTGATAGATGTCATATCAGTAACTTTCACAACACGTGCCGCTTTGTAGACGGTTGGAGCCATGACAATGGCTTCCATACACATTGCACAAAACCACCCCAAACTGAGACCGTTAAGACCTCCAAGATGAGCGCCTAGTGCCGCACAACTTAATTCTAAGATGCCTGTACCAATTGTCACAAAAAAAGTGCGCGTTATTTGATTATGTATACGTGAGAGCGCTATATAATGAGTTTTGATAATAAACGGCAAGGACTCGACCGCCAGAAGGCGCAGGCTAAAAGCCGCTTGCGCATAATAACTATGGCCGAAGAGTGTCAGCACCTGTCGAGTATCAAATAGTAAGAGGGCAGCTATCAGGATACATGCGACAAAGGCCAATCCCAAGGTTAAGCGCATTTTGCGTGCCAATGTGGCCAGGCTCGCCGCACTCACGGCATAAAGTGTCATAGTGAGCGATGAAGAGATCACATTGCTGATACTTGTTAAATTCCAGGCCACATAAAACCAGGCATTCGCGGAAGCCGACAGCATCACTGTTACCAAGACTGGAAGAATCAAGGAAGGCGCTTGCAATGTTAAGTTCAACATATGATGCTTGAGGGCAGATGGCCCCATCTGGCGCAGCAATCCCCAATGCGGTCGATAGCATCTCAATGGTCTACGCCATCTCAGCAAGATGAAGATACCAAGTATCGTCAGCGAAAAAAGATTACCAATTACCCAGGTCATATAGATCATCATGCCCGTGACCCGCGAGAACCAGAGGCTAAAAAAGAAAAGGGTAACTAACTTTATACCAGCAAAGAGCGTGTTACGCCAGAGCTGTAGCCCCCCTAATAGCAATCCTATCATCGCTTCATCGAGTACTAATGTCACAGCAGTGAGGCTGACCCCACCAGCAAAGAGCAGAATATCAAGAATATTGCCCCCCATTGATCGAAAATCATTCGAGATGTATGGCGCGAGAGCTGCATATCCGACTCCTACCCCTCCTCCTATCACACCGACAAGGAGGAGTGCAGCGCTAATCAGCGACGTTGCCTGTGTACGGTGACGCTGTAGCTCGCCAAGTAATAGCGTGCTTAATCCCACAACACTGAAAGCCCCTAACAGCGCCATAGCAGAGATAGCGGCTGAGGCCAGGCCCACAACACCAGGAGAGAAACTTCGTGCAGCCAGCCACCAGTATATAAAACCGAGTGCTGAAGTTACTCCGCTAGTTCCAACTAACGATCCTGCATTGAGTAATAACGCACTATTGGTTTTTATCCACCAGAAGATATTACTTATTTCTTTTTGATCACCATTTTTATACATTGCTCAACAGCCTATCGAACTTATAACTGGCTACGATGATGAAACATTTGCTCTACATTATGACGATTACAAAGATTTACATGTTTGGATACATGAATAAAATGAATGGCAGTTCCCACAATATACCCAATGGTCGTTACCACCAGCCCGATAATAATAGCTCCTGTTCGCTGGAGGCCCTCCGGTTTTCGACGAACGATAGCGTCCATTAATCCGCAGACTATTCCCTTTGGTAACAAGAAAAGTGTATAAGCGCGTTCAGAAGCCAGAGCATCTTTTGCACCCACTAGACGGCTAATAGCCGATTTAGAAAGACCTTCAGCATAACAGCGAGCAATGAAGTAGCGCCAACAGGTACGCGACGATGGAACGTAATGGTAAATCTTCGCTCGCGGTTCATATAAAAAAATGCGTTGTGGCCAGTAATGTGTAGCCCGAATGCTCAGTTCAGTTTCTTCTCCCCCCACAGGATGGTCTCCAACGCGCCCAATCCCGTTGCGAAAACCTCCTACCTGCTCGAATACTTCTCGCTTAATACAGGTACAACCACCATATGGATTACGCACAACAACAGGCTTGTCTACTACCTGCTGGTAAGTGCAGCCGATCACCCAGTAAAATTCTTTAGGCAGCCAGGAAGGAGGTGTTCCTGACCACAGAGGTTCTACCGTGCCACCAGCCCCCATCACTCGCTTATCCACACACTGCCGACTCAAATACGCTAACCATTCAGTATCCGCTACTGCATCATCGTCAAGAAATGCAATTAAGCTTCCATGAGCAATCTTAATACCACTATTGCGTGAACCAGATAATCCCTTCTCTTCTTTATTCTCAATCACAACAACATCTGTGAAATAATCACGTGCGCGGCTCAATAAAGTCTCATTATGATCAATCACGATAATAATTTCCTCAGGCACGCATGTTTGGTTCCGCAACGATTCAACCGCAGCCACCAGATTATACCAGCGTTCCTCTGTATACGCACAAATAATCACAGAAATAGTCTGACAACATGTCTGTATCAATCTATCATCTCCCTATGCGCGGCCAAAGGGCCTGATTCACTGAATGAAATGAAAACGTACTCCTGGCGACATCCAGCTTTATAAAGATTGCACATGACGCTCAGGAACCGCGAAACGGTGTCAGCACAGAACAACGTCGAACAAACTGCCATACAGGAGTGCGAGCGCGCATATACACCATTTTTAGAGATCTCACTTTTTCATCGCGAAGTAAAGCGGCAAAAACCGGGACGGTCATATTTGCGCTAACCATCAGGCGTTTCAAAGCAAAAACATCTGTTGAAAGCGCATTAAAGGCATGTTTGACAGTGCACGCAGAGCTATAACCAACATTGTAGACCATCTCTCGTACCTTTGCCGTAAAATACCCAAATGGGTAGGCAAAACTGGTTACTTCTCGTTGCAAGTGATCTTCCAGGATAGACTTACAGAGCCGAATCTCATCCTGGGCTACTGCTAGTGGTAATATATCTAGCTGCGGATGGCTATGTGTATGTCCTCCACATTCAATGCCGTTTTCACAGATCACCCGTAGTTGTGACCAGGAGAGCATAGGCCTCATCGTCTCACGTTCCCAACGCAGCCAGCGGCTTGTGCCATCGATATAGGCCGTAGTAACATATAACGTGGCCGGAAATTGGTAACGTTTGAGGATGGGCAATGCCTCAGTAAAAAAATCAGCATAACCGTCATCGAAAGTTAGCACAACTGGTCGCTCAGGCAGAGTAGGCCCCTCGGCAGCACGTGCATGAACAAACTGTGTCACAGTAATAGGAGTATAACGTTGTTCATACAGATATGCCATTTGATCAGCAAAGAGAGAGGGTGCGACAGCGAATGGCTTAAATGCAGGGTTAGCAGTGTGCGAAATACTATGGTACATTAAGATTGGTATTTTTTTTTGCTCAGGATGCGTAAACATAACACTTAGCTTCTTCTACCACTTCAAACAATGCATCAATAACATCAACCATACGGTTACAGAAGCTAGAGAAAGCAGCTTCAGGTAGGTCGAAGACACAGTCATATATTTCCATAAGTGATAGAACCAGACAAAACCGATAATGATGGACAGTACCGTCGCAGGAGCCAGAGAATATCTTAATCGGGATACCACCGTTCCCACCAGATAGCCAATAACGGCCATCAGTAAACCAATAATAATAGCCGCAGCACGCGCTAATCCGGTTATATCACCACGAACGACGGCATCGATTATACCACGCAGCACACCCGCCGGTAAAACTTTGAAAACGTAAGCACGCTCTGAAGCTAGCCCAAGTTGTGAATCGTGCAATTTTACTAAACTTGCCTTGCCTAGCCCCTCATCGTAGCAACGCCATATGAAATAGCCCCAGCGCATCCGCTCTTTTGAAACATGATGCTCGACAATCGCACAGGCGTTGTAAAGCCAGATGCTACCAGGCATTTGACGTGTAACTCTGATGCAAAATTCTGTCTCCTCATCACCGGCATAGTGCTGCAACCATTTTACCGTCCCCTGCTTCGCACCCGAATCTTTATCACATCCGAAAGCTTCACGAAACCCACCAACGCTTTCCCAAATGTCTCGTCGCATTGACATATTAGCACCTATCATATTACGCACCTGCGTCTTATCTGATGCCATTCCTCGGTACGTACATCCAACAACCCAGTTAAACTCTTCTGGGAACCATCCTGGGCGCGTACTCTCCCACAAAGGTGTAAGTTTACCACCTACTCCTACCACTCGCTCATCCAGGTAGCACTTCCTCAGCTCTTCCAACCAAGCAGGACAGGCCACCGCATCGTCATCTAAGAATGCTATGATCTGCCCTCTTGCAATCGCCGCACCGCTGTTCCTTGCGCCGGAGAGTCCCTTCATAAATCTGTTTTCTATAACAATTGCATTCTGTAGATGCTCCTTCGCCTTCCGATAAAGTGAGGCATTGCCATCTATCACAACAATAATATCTGTTGCAGGCAAGGTCTGATTCTGTACCGAAGACACAGCGTTAAGTAGTTCATTCCATCTTTGCTCGGTGTAGGCACATATCACAACAGAAATATCTTGCAGCATCTTCAGTCTTTTCCTCTTTTGTAAGATAGTAGCAGTGATCAAGAACAGAATATCGTTCTCTTATAACACGACTTCTTCGGAGGGAGAAACTGCCATTATTTTCGCTCTTCTAGCTGCCTGGCAGTTTTTCCAATACTCACGCACAATAGTTAGCAAAATGCGCCAGCCATCACGAAACACATTCAAATTGGTTACTCCATGAATACGCCCATACTCAATACTAGGAACTTCAACGATCTTGAGACCAGCCGTATGTATCTGAACATTGAGCAACGTCTCTATCTCAAAACCATCACTATCGATATTTATATGTTCCAAACAACGTCTCCAGAAGGCATTATAGCCATAACACAGGTCGGTAAAATGCGTTCCGTACAGAATATTGACCAGCCTGGTCAACCCGTGGTTTCCCCAGCGACGAAGCCAGGTAATATCGTGGCTTCTACTGCCAAGCAAAAAACGCGAACCCTTTGCAAAGTCTGAGCCTGCCGCTAAAGCATCAACAAAGCGCGTGATCTCTCGAGGATCAGCCGAGCCGTCAGCATCCAACATCACAATGATATCACCAGTACAAGCTGCAAAACCAGCTCTTAAAGCATCGCCTTTCCCTCGGCCAACCTGCCTGACAATATGCACCGTTGGCAATAATTCTTGTGCAACTGCAATAGTATCATCACTTGAATTGCCATCTATGAGGATGACCTCTGTGACCAGAGCAGGGATATATGGCAATACATACGGCAGATTACGTGCTTCATTTCGAGCAGGAATAACAACACTAACACGTGGATAAGCTTGCTTCTCTGGTGATCGGACAATAACTTGTGCCAGTTTCCCCCCCATAAAGGTTCTCCTATTGCGACAGGCTCTATTAAAAGTCTGCGTTAAATTACTAAACTACAAAACTATATAGAACAAGAATAATACTCTTTCTGAATCCTTCTCCTCGATTGTGAAGGATACAAAATCTCACTCATAATTTTTACTTAATCAGTACATTGCCAGATTAGCATATTTCAATTTTTGAAGGGTTAATTTTTTGTTAAGAGATGGACATGAATACACGAAATCTGGTTTAGATTTCATCACCAGAATATTCAAAACAAACCATCGCCCCCTACAGAACATACCAGGTTCGTACACAATATCTGTCACGAGGCTACCAACTTTATATTCTTTTTTGCACAAACACGACTTACACGGGCATTCGCTTTTTAGTTTGCCACCTTTCACCAGTTCGTCAGGTTCTACTACGTAAGCTGAATGCTCATAACCTTTCCTCTCTTCTAAAGTAAGAGTTAGATACTCCATAACCAAAGCTTGTATAGGTTATTTTAATCAGCAAGGCCGATAGTATAATAGCTATTTGGTTTATAACTGGTTAAGATATACAATTTTCGGTTGAGAATTATTCACTACCATTACTTTCTAACTTAGCTACACAAGAATAAGCTACATTTCTTAAAGAGTTCTTTCTTGAGTGTTTTGAGCCTGCAAACAGGTATCTTTCTCATTGATGGTTCCAGATCTGCCGACACGCGGCAGTGCCATCTCGGATGCCTGTGGCGATGGCGGCGCTATTCATGGGTGTTTGTGTTGCAGGGCCAAATTCTGAATCACTCCAGGCATAAAAGACAAGGC
>Ga0123519_10005374_pt1 | contig 20452 bp, 20 predicted proteins | sample YelNatPaOPRAMG02_FD_87396 | JGI IMG/M metagenome (GOLD analysis project Ga0123519, IMG submission 87396) | Hot spring microbial communities from Yellowstone National Park - Yellowstone National Park OP-RAMG-02 (version 2) | ecosystem: Environmental > Aquatic > Thermal springs > Hot (42-90C) ...
AACGAACTCACTTACCTTACCTCTATCATTTGAAAACACATCTACTAAAGGCTCGACATCTTTTTCTTCTGCTATCTTTAACAGACCATTCGCTGCATGTTCTCTAACTATCCTATCTGCGTCATTCACAAACATACGAAAGATTTCCCTACTCCTCAAATCCTCGAATGTTGATAGTACTTCAAGCATCCTTCTTTGTGCAGGAATCTCTGCTTGTAAAACCATGCTATTAAGTGCAGGCACGCATACTTTTCCTATTCTTTTCACACTCTTTGAAATGTACTCGCATACCTCCTCATCGCTATCCTCAAGATTCGCAACTATCCGTTTTATATCAATTTCCCTCATATTCTTGTCTACACATTTTTCAAGCGCACAAGCAGCTGCACGCCTAACCCTAACATCACCATCCATCAAAGCATCTATAAGTGCACTAAGCGACTTCTTACCTCCATATCCAAGCAATCTGCATGCTTTCTCTCTAACTTGCTCGCTTGAATCCCTGCTTAATTCAATCACTCTCGAAATATCACTTATCTCTCCTAAAGATAATAAGAAATCAAGTGCCCCAAGCCGGACTCTCTCAGATTCATCATATAAAAAACAAGATACTACCTTACCAGGTATTTTGAGTTTTAGCGATGTTAACTTCCTTAATCCATCTACCTTCTCAGTTTCTCTACCTAAAAGCAACCCAACAATTCTTTTCTCCTCGCTATTCAATCTTGAATTTTCTTCAAGCCACTTAATTAAATTCCCTTTTTTATCTGCTTTATCTGACTTATCTGATAAATCAGACTTTTCGCTTACATAAGGTCCATCCTTATCATCCTTATAATACATGCCCTTTTTACAATCTGTATTCGAATTACTTTCTCTTCTCAATCTATTTCCTTTTCGCGTTCCTCTTTTCACATATTTTGAATTGTCATCAATTATTATTGTTCTTTCGGTTCTCTACTTGCTCGCTCCAACAATTCTTTTACTTCCTCATCTGTAACTTGTGAAAAATCCGCATACCCTTGACCAACCGCATAGAAATAATCAGGTATCTCAAGCACAACTACTTCATCTACCATATGTTTTAACTCTTCTACTGTTTCCCTAGGCGCTATCGGCACTCCAAGCACTATCTTTTTTGGTCCCCTTTTCTTTATCGAATTTATCGCTGCCTTGGCAGTATAACCAGTTGCCAAGCCGTCATCTACCAATATCACTATCTTATCGCTCAATTTTGATATCTTTCTATCTCCTCTTAATCTTCTCATCCTATCTTTTATCTCTTCCATCTCTTCTTTCTCCTTCGCACGAAGATATTCCTCTTTTACACCTAAAACATTTATCAAAAAATCATCGTAGAACTTCGAGCCGTCTTCAGATATCGCACCTATAGCAAGTTCTGGATTATCAGGCGCACCTATCTTCCTTGGGATTGTTATATCAAGCGGTTTTCCAAGCGCTTTCGCTACCTCGTATCCTATAACCACCCCACCCCTCGGGATTGCTATCACTATCACATCCTTATTCTTATATTTCATTAATCTTTCTGCAAGTTGCTTACCTGCTTCTTCTCTATTTACAAATACCATGAATACACCTCATAAACTTATTTATCCATACATAGAGGGTCTGCTTGACTTCTCGCTATCCAAATTTACATTCGATACATTGTAATAATCTCCGCTTATTTGCGAATATTGTTGTGCATACGAATGTTCAAATTCTGATGCAGTATTTAGCAGGTCATTAATTTCAAGAGGTATCGAGGTTAATTTCGAAAATTTACATATCACCGAAGCCGCCGCTCTCATGTCAGGTACCTCTGCAAAAGATTCTCCAAAAAGCCCATAACAATCTATCCCACGCTTCTTTGATTCCATAAACAATATACTCGCAACTCCCATTATCATCCCTCTTAAAATCGGCTTAACTTCTAAGGTCTCAAGAACCTTTACCCCTTCATTCTTACTCGATACCCCCCACACAACTGTACGCTCGTTTACTGGAATTCTTCCAGGCGTGGGCAAGCCATCAAGTATTATTATTCGATTTACTTTCATAGTTTCTGCCCATTTTATTATAGTCTCTCCAACACGATTTGCACAATCATTTATGACAGGAACCTCTGATTTTATTATAACAATCTTATCTTTCATAAAAATCCCTATTGGATGTTTCGGCTCGTTTTCTACTATAACTATCGCAGGTGGAACTAGTTTTGCATCAATAAAACCAATCTCTTTCATTTCACACTTTGAAAGAATGTTCTCAACTGCAAGAAAGCCAGTAAGACCAATCCCAGGAAATCCAACTACAAGCGTAAACCCTTCTGGCACATTCTCGCTAAGAACTATATTAAAAGTCTCTTCCCCTTCCATGTTTATCAATGCTATTTTTTTTAATTCCATACAAAAAGATTTTCCTCCTTAATTGAAGAACAATATCTCTCATTTAACAATTCTAGCCTTCGTTATATATTCAAGTTTCTCTATTTATCCAATCCTTCTATTTGTAAAAAGAAGATAACAAAAGAAGATAACTTAGGACTTTTTGTTAAACCCTAATAGCAGGCTTACATCCAAATTAGAAGCCTACCTTGCCCAATAGATGCTAAATCTATCTGCATTCGAATAGATATTTTAAAAATCGTCGAAAAAAAGGAAAGAACAAAAGGTAACAAAAATTTTATTATCATGTAACCCAATTATAATTTGAGCGGATGTAGTCTAGTGGTTAGGACTGAGGCTTCCCAAGCCTCTAGCCCGGGTTCGAATCCCGGCATCCGCATCCGGCAATGAAGATAAACCATAGAAAAAGGTTACTTTTTTTATCTCAGACTGTTCTTCAAAACGGCTTTGAAACTTCTCGCCTTTAAAACTCCTTTCGACCTTTTTACTGATGTAGATTATATTCATTTTTATATTCATTCCTATCTTTTCGGGGATATTACAACACGCAGAAATATGCAAAAATTATTCAAAAGAAAGCAATTTCGGGATGCTATATACCACAGATGACCTTTTTTTATGAAACAATATTATAGGTGAAAATATTATAGGTAGAATTCAATTACGGCTTGGCGGGGTGCCACAATTGGCTAAAAAAAAGAGCATAAAGAAGGAAACGACACAAATCACTTTTACAGAATTCGATGAAAAAAAATATATTATTACTGAATTGAGAAATATTAAACTTACAATAATAGGCGCTGCTATAGGATTTGTGCTCTCATTCTGTTCATTTGCATTGACTTTTCTCCACCCAATCGCTGGCGCAGTCGTTGGTGGTTTAGGAATTGCACTTTTCAAACCTATGCTATCTCTAGCTAAGGTAGACACATCGAAGATTGAAAAGAAGAACTATGCAGGGATGTTTGCAAGTTATTTCTTTACCTGGCTTGCAGTTTGGGTGATTTTGCTTAATCCACCGATTTCAGATTTTGCTCATCCCATGATGAACGACCTTACTCCACAATCACAGGAACTTTCTGCAAATTATGTCGATTCTTCTATTTATGTCAAAGCGCTTATACTTGACAATTCAGGCATTAAGAGCGTAAATATAGAAGTCTTCGATGAAAAACATCCAGAAGGGATTTCTGTTGAACAAGAAAAAATAAAGGTTGCAGGTTCTGTATATACAGCAAATATATTCTCGACAATAGATGGGCTTGGAATCCCAGAAGAAGTAAAGAATGGGAATGGGACATATAAAGTTAGTTATAGAATAATTGTCCAAGATACTGCAGGAAAAAATAGCGAAAAGGTAGGCGAAATAACTGTCTATCCGTGCAAACCGCCTTCTATAATAGCTATACAACCTCCTTCTGGAGGTATAGTGAGGAATGACCCTATAATGTTCACAGTCTTTGAGAATGCAGGGATATTAAAAGTATATTATACTATAGATGGAGAAGAGATGGATGGAGTAAAATGCAATAGAGAAAGAGCACCTCAATATACATGTGAGATTTCGCCTAAGAACTGGGCAAAAGGTCAACATAATATTGTCATTATAGTGATAGACATGGGTGGAAACGAGTGCAGGTCAGAATTGTTAAACTACACTCGTACCTAAAATACTACTATGCTAAAAAAAGACAAAAAAAACAAACATAAATATTAAGAATCTTTCTGAATTGATAAATAGATAAAAATATATATTGTAAAATAGCAATATAGTAAGCATGAATAAAGGGAAGTTATCAAAGAACGAAAAGTTAACTCTTTATGGATTAGTAAAATATCCTAATTATAACGATAGAGAGATAGCAGAGAAAATAGGACTTAAGATGTCAACTGTAACTGCTATAAAGAATAGACTGAAACGGAATAATGTATTCAAAACTATACGTGTGCCCATATTCCAAAATTTAGGATGCGAGATATTCGAAGTGAGTTATGCAAAACTAAACTTAACTACATCACAAGAAGCAAGAGTGAGACCAGGTAAGAAACTCATTGAAGATTTTGCAGAAACCTTCTTTGCAATATTTGAACCTGACAAAATGTTCTCTATGTCGGTCAGTAAGAATTTTACTGAATCAAAAAAGAACATCGATAGATTCATGCAGGTTTTCTCGGAACACAATTTTCTTGAAGGGGACAATTATACATTCATTCACTTTCCATTTGAAATGACAAAAATTCACAATTTCTTCGACATGTCAAATCTTTTAAAAAGACATTTTGCACTCGATTTGAGTCTGCCCGAAGAAAGAGATGAAGAACGAAACGTTAAGGTCATACCAGATGCTTTTACAAAAATACAAAAAAAAGTGTACCACGGCTTGGTGAGTTACCCCGATCTGCTTGATAATCGTATTGCAAGAAAAATAGGTGTTACTCGTCAATCAGTTACAAAAATGAGAAAGAGATTTGAGGCAGATGGTTTGATTAAATCTCTTAGACTTGCGAATTTAAAAACATTAGGTTTTGAGATTCTTGTCCTTATTCATGTGAAGTACAATCCAAAAAGTCCACCTTCAAAACGCAGCGATTGCAAGAAAATTTGGGACGAACTCCCTATATTCTTTAATGTATCAACTACATTAGAGGGCGTAATGCTCGCTGCGGTAAAAAATTACAGAGATTATCAGCAGTTCATGAACAGGTTGATTAAATATTATAAAGAGAACGAGATTATAAAGGAAGAGCCTGTAACCTACTTATTCTCCATAGAAGACATGGATATGCTAAAATGTCATGTCTATGTTCCAATCGTAAAAAAGATTTTTAACATAAAAGAAGAGTAATCGATATTAATTGAATATTAATTGAAAGCATTTCATCTTTATTTTTATAAGTAATAAACGCGCGCAATAGAGCACACATGCGAAAAAGACAAATTATATATCGTTAGGTAGTGATACAATTTTACCGAGACTTACTGAAATCGAGGGGAGAGTAATTGACTGAAAAAAAGCCTAAGGTAAGCATACATAAGATTCCAGATTTTACAATCGAGGATTTCAAGAAAAGTTCATTTGATATAAGGACACCTTTGCATAAATGTTTAGATGAAATAGGCTGGAAAGAGATTGTAAAAGAAGGCGCATCTATTACAGTGAAAGTTAATGGTACTCATTACGAATATCTTCCTGGACTTACTACCAATCCTGAATTAATCTTTGAGTATGTCTCTCTTTTAAGAGATCGAGCAAGAGAAGTTGTTGTAGGAGAATCAGACCTGCAGAGATGTTCAGGCGACCTAGCACTAGACGGTGCAGGAATACGCCAAGCCGCTGAAAAAGCAGGTGCGAAAGTAGTTAACTTTTCAAAAGAAAAACATCTTGAGGTAGATATCTGCGGCGAGGTTTTGAAAAAATTTTCGATGCCGAAATCTCTTGTTGAGTGTGATGTATTTTCATCTATGCCTCTTTTTAAAACGCATAAACTAACAAGGGTTACCGTGGGATTAAAAAATCAGTTCGGATGTATCACAGATGATAACAGACTTGTCTATCATGGAAAGATTCACAAAGTTCTTGCGGATATAAACGCCTTCCTGAAACCTAAAATCATAGTTACAGATGGAATAATAGGACTTGAAGGGGACGGACCTATTGCAGGAATCCCTCGAAAATTGGGTCTATTACAAGTCTCAACAAACATAGTTGCAAATGATGCCTGTGCTGCTTATATTATGGGCTTTGAGCCGTCTGAGATTCTGCATATAAAGTATGCTGCAACACGTGGCTTGGGAACTATTGACCTGTCGCAAATTGAGTTTACGAACCTAAAACCAGATGAGGTAAGACAGAAATTCGAACCGCCTCCAGCAGATGATTTCATATCGAAGATGGAACGAGCAGTTTCGGGATACCCTAGGTTATCAAAGTTTATCTATAAGACAATGTTTAAACCTGCAAAATATATTGCATGGAAAATTCGTGGTGGTTCGGGCTACAAGAAAAGATACGTAGAACGAATAAAAGCAACTGGTTTGTGGGATAATTACGAGGGATTATTTAGATAAGAGGTCAAATATGAGTTTCAAGATAAACAAGATAATATGCGTTAACTTCTTAACTTTTGTTTCCATCCTTTTTATCGTACTCTTATGATAAATTTAATATTATAGCAGAGCCTACTCCTCTATTTGTGCATTCTAATAGACATTATCATAGATTTGATATATCTTATTCGAATTCATCCAAATTTAGAGACCAGGCGTTTACATCCTTTGGAAACTTTGGGGAACACGAAGAAGTAATTTATATTACCAAGCCAAAATATCATCCTTTTTCTATTGTAGGGTTTGAGAATGCAATCATCCTTTCTATTTTTATAATAGGGCATTTTGCACTCTTAGCCTCATTCCTTTGGAGCGAGGGGCTTATCAGGAATTTAACAAAAACAGATAATCTTGCTCTGCTATTTTCGATTGAATTCATATTTATTTCTTCTTTGATTTTGTTCCTCTCTACGACTATATACAATTATTTAAAATTAGAACACACAGAATATATTATTACGAATGAAAATGTGCATATTATTCAATCTTGGCCAAAATGGATGCAAATCAAATACCCACTTACAGACATATATAATATTGAATTAAAAGCAGACAAATTCAATGAAAGATATTCTACAAAAGATGTTTGGCTTGGAGTGTGGCGCGAACGTCCTTCTACAAGACCTACTGCAAGGAATGCTTCGACTTATGTTCCATCTTGGGAAAGACTTTATACACTACCTGATGGATTTGCGTTTAAGGAGATACTCGAACAAGCACGCATTCATGCTTTTGAGAAACTAAAGAACACTCCCTCAGTTCCTTTGGGTAAGTTGGATAAATAAAACTCACATTAAGCAGAAAAAAATGGAAAAAACATCAAAAAAATAAAAAAAGAATGTTAATAAAAAAGAAGGTTTTAAGCATTCAAGCCTAAATCCTAAGTATGCCTACTCTATGTTATATGTTGTGTTATATCTTGTTATGTTTATGTAGATGTTGTTTCGCTCCCTTCAGGTGTAGGCTTTCCTTCTTTGACGTATGTCATTGAAGTTGTTGCAAGTTTGTAGGTTGTATAAATTAACCAGAGACCAGCCAAGCCTACAATAACATACACAACTCTAAGAACCACAGAGGTCGCATCACCTGCATTCACGACATCTATTACATTAAATCCTGTTATGCCTACTCCAAGCCAGATCAATGCACCTACTATGCATAGAGCCATTGCAATCCAATCTGCTATATTCATCTTCCAAGCCGTAACTTCCACCTCAAATCCACTTAGTTCTAAACAGAAAATAAAACAATCCCTAATTTTCTGCAAGAATTAGGAATTAGATTTAAAGATTTGATAGATATTGATTTGAAAGATAGAATAAAAATTTAAGAATGAAAAGATAATTATTTTTCACATTATTTTTCCCTTTGAACCATATAGTCAATCAAAAGTGATAGGGTATCTTTTGCCTCTGTATTTGGTAGAACCTTAAGAAGTTCCTTACCTTTTTTTGCAAACTCATATGCTCTATTTTTTGCATATTCTATAGAACCTGTTTTTTCCAATATCTTCACAACTTCGAGAATATCTTTTTGTTGGGCATTTGCATTTCCAAGAACTGAAAGAAGTTTATTTTTATCATCTTCATTCGCATGTTTTAGTGCATGGACGATAATTAAAGTATTCTTCCCTCTTTTTATATCGCTACCCACGGGTTTGCCAATTACAGATTGCTCTCCTTTCAAATCAAGATAATCGTCCCAAATCTGGAACCCAATCCCAAGTAACCTACCGTATTCTGCCATTGCATCTATCTGTTTCTTACTTCCGCCCGCTATGATTGCACCATACTTTGCCGCACATGCAAAAATAACCGCTGTCTTATATTCTATCATCTTTAGATATTCTTCTTCGCCTACCTTCCGATTTGTTTCGAAATCCATATCCCATTGCTGTCCTTCTGCAATCTTTCTTGTCATTCTTGCAACTTCTTTTACCATATTTGCAAACTTCTTTTTTGGAAGAGCAACTTCGCAAAGAACTTCGAACGCACGCGCAAAGAGCGCATCCCCTGCATTTATTGCTGTAGGCAAGTTCCATTGATAATGCACCGTCTTTATTCCTCGCCTTAGATTATCCCCATCCATAATGTCATCATGAACTAGCGTAAAGTTGTGTATTAATTCAAGTGCAATCCCAAATGGTATCGTTTCCTTTCCTTTACCTGCAATCGCATCCGCCACGAGCATTGCTAATATAGGTCTCAATCTTTTTCCGCCTGCCATAGGAAGGTGCATCATCGCTTTCTTCAATTCTTCATGTTCCGCATCTTCGAGATATTTTGCAAGCGCATTATCGACTACCTTAATTCTTTCTGAAAGGACTTTTTTCAAATCCAATTTTTCTCTTTTACTATCCTCTTTATTGTCCTTTATTACTTCTGTACATCCACCCATTCTTTCACATCCCTTTCCCATTTTTGCATCATTTTTACATTAATTTGAATCTACACTCATCTGTATCCTCGAATTGAATCGAGATATACCTTTGTAGGACCTGTAATAATCACATCTGTATTCGAAAGGTCATCTATATTCCTAGCCCCTATAAGGAACATCGTTGTTTTAAGTTCTCTGATTATCATTCTTAACTCATTTTCGACCGCTTCTGCAGATTCTATCGCAGGTCTTAGCAGTTTTTTTGCAATCCCTGCACAATCCGCACCTATTGCAATCGCTCTTGCAACGTCCAAGCCTGAATTTATTCCCCCTGTTGCGATAATTGGCAAGTTCAGAGGCGAAATTTCAATCACTGAAACAGGCGTGGGTATCCCCCAAGACCAAAAAGTTTTACCAAGCCGCTCTCGTACCAAATCCCCTTTTGCTTTTGCACGATAGTATTCCACTGCTGCAAATGAGGTGCCCCCAAGCCCACCCACATCAAATCCTTTAACATGAACTCCTTTTAATTTCTCACCTACTTTTCGAGAAAGCCCTGCACCTGTCTCTTTTACGATTGTCGGAATTGTCGATGATATATTCTCTATCTCCTTAATCACTCCAAATGCGTTCGTATCTCCTTCAGGTTGCACGACCTCTTGAAGATAATTCAGATGGATTGCAAGTATATCTGCATCTATCATATCCATGGCTTCGTGTACCTCTTCTATTAAAATATCTCCTTTCTTAGCATCTTTTTTCTGCGCAATTAGTTGCGGCGCACCTATATTTGCAATTACAAAAGGCACATCGTATTTTTTAACTACCGAATAGGTAGATGAAAGTTCCTTTTTTTTCAGACCTGCTCTCTGGCTTCCTACCCCAAGAGCAATCCCAAGCCTTGAGGCAGCGCGCGCTAGATTCTCATTTATCTTCTCTGCCTCACGTGTCCCTCCAGTTATTGCAGAAATCACTATGGGCGCCTCTAATTTCACGCCGAAAAGTTCAGTGGATGTATCTATATCATCAAGATTAACTTCAGGGAGCGCATTATGGATAAATCTCAAATCCTGCCAATAATTGTATTCAGCGTCCACATTCTCCTTTAAACATATCTCGATATGTTCGCATTTTCTAGCCTCATTTTGGTCTTTTTTCTTCTTTCCTTTTTCTTTCTTTTTCATTATCTACCCCTCTGCAATACCTTTCCTTTCTTTGTAGATACTCTTAGGTAATCTTCTCAACTTCTTTCTCTCTTTTACCTCTCTCTTTTACCTTTGCCTTTATCTTTGTGCACACGACTTTTTTACCACACAGAAGAGCCTTTAATCGCCCATCTACCAAGCCGTTGATTATATATACATCAGTCCCATAAGACGCTATCTTTAACGCACTCTTTAACTTTCCAAACATTTTCCCAGTTACATCATTTCTTGCTTTCTTCTTATCTCCAAATAAATTCTCTTCTCTAACTAAATTCTCAATTTTAGTATCAACTTCTATTTCTTCGATTAATTTTGCAGAACGACAGACCTTTGGGTCAGCATCGAAAACCCCATCAACATCGGTAACAAAAATTGCACAATCGAATTTGAACACACGCGAAATCTCTTCCATCATCAAATCTCCCGAACATATACAGAAACCGCGTGCAGCATCTAACACTACATCACCAAATGTAACAGGGATTGTGCCAAGGTCAAGATAATCCTTAAAAATCGTAAGGTCTAAAGATGTGATTTTACCTTTGTTGCACCTTACCATTGCAGAAGGTGGCAATGACACTGGCGAAAGATTATGTTTTAAAAGCACATTGCACACTTTTAAGTTAAGCAATCTAACATCTCTCTGGACACGAGCCAAGCCGTAGACTTGCTCTAAATTGCAAGTAGTTAATCCTTCGTTAAGTTTGTATTTTTTCGCAAGGATATGACCAAAAGAACCTGCACCGGTAACTAAAACCCCTTTCATATTAGCATACGAAAGTTCAGATGCAAGTCTATCTACAACTTCTCTTTTAAATGCGCATGTTCGTGTTTTATCAGTAATAACCGACCCACCGAGTTTTACAAGGAACAATATTTTCACCCTTATTCATAGATAGATACCCCAATCATTAACTTTAGATAAATATTTATCTTAGGTCTCATCGTAACATAAAATCGTCGAAAATTTGTTGAGGAAATTGTTAATAACTCTGATGTAAATACTCATAGTGAGGAAGGAATATGAAACTCCTTTATAAAACAATTATCTCGTTTGTAGTAGTATCTTTTTTCCCCATGCTTATTATGGGGCAATTTGCAAGTATGTCGATGGAAACTATAAGAGACAACACAACAGAGGAAAGCTACAATGCTTTGGTTGAACGTGAACATACTAGACTTGCACAGATTGCAAACGATAGCGCATATTCAATTAACCAATACTTTAATTCGCTCTATGGAGATACTGCTTCACTTGCGAATTATGCATCATTTATCTACAAAAATTATAACGAGTTCAACTCCTCCTACATAATGGACCTATATCCTGACAAAAATCATACTGGTTTACCAGGGTATGGCTATTTCCATCCCGTATATGGCGCTTATGCAGATTTTGACCATAGAGGAATTGGTTGTCCATATCTTAATGCAAGTTGTGTAAATAAGACATTTGAAAATGAAACCTATAGAGATTGGGTTTGTGAAGAATTGCATAAAATAATGTTACTTGACCCTATTTTAAAGGCGGTTTATGAAAAGAATAAAGATACTCTTGATGTTGCCTGGGTGGTCAGGCTCGGAGGATTAAGCAACGCATATCCTTGGTACTCTTACGAAGATGTTCTAAAAGAGAATCCCAATTACGACCTTACAGATGACGATTTAGAAGATTATGTAGTTGAATTAGACCCAAGCCATAATCCTCATAAAGAGATAAAATGGCTCGAACCCTATCTCGACCCTACCAGAGGAACCTGGATGATAAGTTGCGTTGCACCGTTATACAATTACAGCACCTTCTTAGGAACTCTCGGCTTGGATATCCTTCTTTCGACCTTAACAAAACATGTTCTTGAAATGAAAGTTGGCTTGGGCGGTTATGCGTTTCTTGTAGATACCGCAGGACGACCCATAGCAATTTCGAACGAGGGTATTGCAGATTTCGTATGGAACAAAACGCATAAAGATGCGCTTCAAGAGATGCTAAAACCGTTAGAAAAACAAGTTTGGTCTGAAAATTTAAAAGAAGCAATGGAAACTTCGTTATGTGAGAATCCTAATGAGAACATAAGCAAACTAATCGAAAATATGTGTGCTCAAGAAACAGGTATTGAAGAGATTATCCTTTCTAGCGAGAAAAAAATAGTTGCCTATGCACCTATTGAAAGCACAAAATGGAGTATTTGCATAGTGATTCCTATAAAAGAAATCGTATCCCCTGCAAAAGAGACCGAATCGAGTATAAAGAACGGCATAAATTCGATAATTGATACTTTTGCAATAGGAACTACAATAGTACTTGTTGCAAGCATACTTATAGGCGCAGTTCTTGGGTATTATATCACCAAGCCAATTGCATATCTTACCAAGGTAACAAAAGAAATCAGTTTAGGCAATTTAGAACTCCAAGTTGCAGTAAAATCAAAAGATGAAATCGGCGAACTTTCAGAGAATTTCGATAGAATGTTGAATAGCATAAAAATCACGATTAGCGAGTTAGAGAAAGGGGTCGAAAATACGCAAACACAAAACATACCTAACGAACATAATGCGCAACAAACAGAGCAAATCAAATGAAATATCTAATGATATCAAAAACGATATCAAAATCAATTTGAAGATCAATTACGAAGGTTTAATTACGAAGATTTGTATCTTCTCTTTTCTTCTGGAATTTTCCATTTTATCTCGATATTAAACTTCATGCCTGGGTTTTCGTTCTCGCCTTCTTCGGGTCTTTCTTCGACTACACGCACAAGAACAGTTGGATTCTCCTTTGGTCTTAATTCGATGTCGCCTGAAATCTTCTTAAGCAAAATGCAACCGTGCTGGTCAAGTTCCGCAGCCATATTCCTTAATAGAGTTACGATATCGCCTACGGCTGCCTTTTCTTCGCTTGCAAAGATTACATTCTCCTTCATACCCTCACTCGTGTGCTTGAATGGTTCTCATAGTCATATAGATTTCGGTCTTTTCTTTTTTGACAGTTTTACGAATTTTTATCTTATTATCTCCGTATTATAAAGGTTTATATTTAGGAATCATATTTAGGAATGTGAACTTGGAAGATGAGGTTTAAAATGGGCATCTTTAAAAGATACTATCATGGTTTCCTTCGAAGATTTATTCCAAAGACCTTCAGATTTTTTGAAAAATGTGATATCCACATAAGCAGAGTAGAATGTTACGACCCGATTCCAGATACAAGAACTCTTAAAGATTCACTTTGGGAGAAACATACAGAAATGGTTGGCGTAGATATTAATCTTAAAGAACAGTTTGAACTTCTTTCTCAATTTTCTTCGAAATATGCCGAGGAATACAACCGCATTCCCAGAACAAAAACAGATATACCTTACCAATTTTACTATTATTACAATGGAGGCTTTCCGCCTGTAGATGCAGAGATTCTTTACTGCATGATACGTCATTATAAACCTTCGAAAATAATAGAGATAGGTTCGGGAAATACAACTTATCTTTCTGCGCAGGCTATATCAGAGAATAAGAAAAGAGAGGGCTTGGAATGCGAATTAATTGCAATCGAGCCATACCCGAACAAGGTTTTACAAAAAGGATTCCCTGGGCTTTCTCGACTTATAGTTAAAAAAGTAGAAGATGTGGATTTGGAACTTTTTAAAAGTTTGAAGGAGAACGACATACTTTTTATAGATTCCACACATGTGTTAAGAACTGGGGGAGACGTTCAATATGAATATCTTGAAATTCTGCCCCGATTGGAAAAAGGTGTTCTTGTTCAGATTCATGACATTTTCACGCCTTCTGAATATCCAAAAATAAACGTGAAGGAAAGATTTTGGTTTTGGAATGAACAATATCTGTTACAAGCCTTTTTGTGTTTCAATGATGTGTTTAAAGTATTATGGACTTCAAGTTATATGCATCTTAACCATCCCGATAAACTTGAAAATGCGTTTGCATCGTATAGAGAGCAAAAAGAGAAACAATGGCCTGCAAGCGTATGGCTGAGACGAGTAAAATAAAGGTGGGATGTTGAAGAAAGTGATAATGTTTGGAAACTATCCTGAAAGTGAAGATGAGGAGATAAAAGGACCGTCTATCGTTGCGTATAATCTGTTCAAGGAGATGTCAAAGTACTACGATGTAGAATTCTACTCTTTAAAGAGAGGTAGAAAGAACTGTAATTCTACCGAAAAAAAAGTGCATTTTTTATCTTCTTTTGAGTTATTTCGACGATTATTGTATAACAAATACGATTTACTTCATGTAACCAATGCGATAGGCAGAACATATTTTATTATCAAGTTGGCAAGATTTTTTAAGAGATTCAAGATGCTTTATACTGCAAATGGAAGTGCAAAGACAGAAGCAGAACATGGAATGTGTCCGCGTCCTTTTATTAGTGTGCTTGCAGAAAAAGGGATGGTATTGTCAAGTAATCATGTTGTATGTGTTTCTGAACTTTTGAAGAATAGAGAAATTGAACATTATGGAATTGACGAAAAAAAGGTAAGCGTAATTGGTAGCGGGATAGATATCGAGGAAATGCAGAAGGAATCTCTTAACAAGAAAAAGGAAGGGGATACGAAAAAAAGTATGAAGAGGATATTAACAGTGGGGACTGCAATTGTAAAGAACATAGATGGTTTAATTGAGGAATTCCTTAAGATTAATAGAGATGATGTAGAGTTGTATATCATAGGTGGAGAGAACGAGAATATACGAGAAATAAAATCCAAATTTGCAAAAAATAATAATATGAGTAGAGTCAAATTTACAGGTGCGATAAGTCATAAGGAAGTTCTCCAATATTATAAAAATGGAGATATATATGTTCAGGCGAGTTTTTGGGATGCGTATCCAATTGCGGTTCTTGAAGCCCTTGCCTTTGGTCTGCCCGTAATAGTTACTGACCGCGTAGGAACATGTTCAATAATTGAGAATGGAACTAACGGCTTGGTTGTCAAGCATGATGAGAAGGGTGCAATTCGCAAAGCAATCGAGAAACTTCTTGATTCTGAGGAACTAAGAAGAAAATTAGGTACGAATGGATATGAACTTGCTAAAAGACAGTCATGGGGTAAAGTAGGGAAAGAATACAAAAAAATATACGATGAACTAATATGATGAACTATTATAAGAAAACGGAAGAAGTGGTTAGATAAAAGAAGAATGAAGGAACTGCTAAGAGAGATTGAAAGATTACCCATTGTCGAATTAAAATGAAGAAATAAGATGAAAAAAACTAAAGTTAGAATAAATAGCTTTAACCCAGCGTCAGGTCCTTTAACTCATATTCGTAGTAGTTATTCTCCTGCTGCCCTGAACTTGCTCCTACCTTTAGGTAGAATGGTATTGCAAGTTTCTCAGAGAATACGACCTTGTATTCTGCAGAATCAGAGTTTCCGCTTGCCCACTTGAACGAAACGTCCCAAGCCGTAAAGGTATATCCACCTACTGTCTTTGTAACTTTCTTCACTATATGACTATATGAAACGGTGCCGTAATGGTGAACCACAGTCCCTTCTTTGATTTCTGAAGTGCCATCTGCATATGCATGGAACCAATACCAAGCCCAACCGTACATGCCCCAAAGGACAAGCGAACAAGCATCGTCAATATAATCAGAGCCTGTAACGACTGGCATGTAGTATATTGTCTTTCCTGCAGGGGGATTGTTCATCTCGTTTTGCATTTCTGAAGTCAGGTAATAACTCCATGAGCCTGAATTCCCTTTTTCATCTGAGTATTCTGCTTTTGGATAAATCCAGAAATAGGTTGCGCTCGTATTGAATCCTGAAGTAGGAATCCACACGGTTACTGAAGATTCGTTTGCATATCCTGAGTTTGTATCATCTCTTTTTACAGTAATATCATGTTTCACTTTGTAACATTCAACATTTGTGCTTACAAGCGAATAGTTTACCTGATAAGAGCCTGAATCGATTTCAGTTCTATTCGTATAAATTGCGTCTGTAACTTTTCCGAGATAAGTTCCGAGCACATCAAGTTGGGTTATTTTGTTGTCATTTATGTATTTCTCTTCGTATTTGAATGTCTTAATCTTTCCTGAGGTCCCTGTTTTTGGTGTTACAGTCTCTTCAAACATATATGCAGACCATTTACCACCTTTTTCTGTTTTCTTATTATCCGAGGTATTCACACATCCTGCGCTCGCAAACACAAAAAGAACCATTGTTATCAACACACATCCGACTATCATTCTATTTTTGTTCATATTTATCACGTCTACGGATATGTCGTTGTTTATTTATAAGTCTTGCTTGTTTTAGTGTTAAGTGTATCGCATATTTGCCTGACTATTGGTTAGTTGTCCATTTAGTTATCCAGAATGTATTTATACGATGGAAACATATCATTCAGCCATGCAAGTGCGATGCGAATTCGAATGTGAACTTTCTGCCAAGGAAGTAACTATTGATGATATACTCTTTTTTAGAAGAGAACTTATGTCGCATATCGCCAATCATCTCATACATGGAAGTGTAAAGACAAGCGAAACAAAAGACGAAAAGATAGTTGAAGGTCCTGTATTCATAGTAGAAAGTACACATGAGCAATTTTATGAAAAAGCAAGTAGGAATCTATGCCCATGCGAAATAACCTACGAAGGAAAAGTCAAGAAAATTAAAAGGTTCGGGGGCGACGACCCCTATGAGTTAATGCTCACTACTTCATATTCGGAAATAAACAAAAAAATCAAGGTTAGGTTTGAGGATTGGAGTTATCTTCTTTTTGCGAAGAGCAAGAGATGTACGCATGACCTTTTGAGTATCTTCTTAGAATGTGCAAATTATTGCAATGCAAAAGAAGGGATTTGCGGGATTTACGATGGAGATAGACTCGAGGATATAACTTTATATTTTTGCGAGGTAAAAGATATACCTGGAAAGTTAAGAAACCTGCTCTTGCATTTCATAGACGCTCCTGTTGAAGGAAGATGGAAAGAATGTATATCTGAGATTGTAAATAAATACGATACAAAAGAATTATTTGAACAATTTAAAGATAAGGTTTATAAATATTGGGTTGAGGACGGAAATGAGTATGGAAAGAGTATCGGATATGTCCAATTCGATGAAAAAATGTATACACATAGGTATCGAAGGATTGCTGAATCAATAGTCTTTTCAGAGATTAAAAAGGGAAGAATAAAAGAAGAGATAAAGACAAGATAGATGTAAATGAGAGGTAAATAGAAATTGGCAGTTTGTAATAATTCTTAACTTGCGTATAGTTGTGTATAGTCAATCAATACCCAATCTACTTAATTATCTTTTTGTCTTTTATCTCTTAATTATCTACTTCCTTTCTTTTTCCTATACTTATATTCGATGCTACAACTACCTTCGAATGAAACCATGCAAGGACCCAATGGATTTTCAGGCGTGCAATCGATCCCAAAAGAAGGACAATCTTCAGAATCAATCACACCTCTTAGAACCTCTGCACACATACAACCTTCAGGTTCCTTGAACTCAATTCCATCTAAGCATTCCAAATCAGACGCAAATCTTTTCCTTGCATCGTACTCTTCGAATTCTCTAGAAATAGAAAAACCCGAATTCGGTATGGTTGAGAAACCACGCCATTCGCAATCCCTAACTTCAAACACTTTGCTCATTACTTCCTTTGCATATTCATTTCCATCTTCTTTTACCACACGAGAATACTCATTTTCAATCTTCGCTTCTTTTTTCACATGCTGTTTTGCAAGCATATATACCGCCATCAACAGATCTATCGGCTCAAAACCTGCAATCACCTGCGGGATGCGATATTTTTCAGATAGAAAATCGTATGCATGCATACCAATTATCGTAGATACATGCCCAGGTTCTATTAGACCATCTAGTTTTATCTCGCCCATCTCTACAAGTGCTTTTAAAGTAGGCGGCACGGTTCTATGGCAACACAGAACAGAAAAATTCTTAGGCGGTTTGCTCAAAATTGCAGACGCAGTGCAGGGCGCAGTAGTTTCGAATCCAATCCCCATAAAAACTACTTCTCTTTCCACATTCTTGGCAATATTCACCGCATCGCTTATACTGTAAACTATTCTAATATCCGCACCTTTTGATTTAAGTTTTGCAAAAGAACCTTCCCTGCCAGGCACCTTCATCAAATCTCCGAATGTAGTAATTATCTTTCCGCTGCGTGCAAGTGCCAAGCCTTCTTCGATTTCTCTTGCAGGTGTTACACATACAGGACAGCCAGGTCCTTGCCTTATCCTTATTCCTACGGGAGTGAGAATATCGTCCAAGCCAAAACGAACTAATGTATCCTGGTGCGTACCACAAACATGCATAATGTCCATACTTACATTCATCTCTTTAATTCGTGAAAGTATCTTCTCAGCCAACTCTTTTTCTTTACCCAAGAACGGTTTGGTAGGTTCTGCGATGTACTCTTTATTATTTTCTTTATCATTTCCTATATTTTCATTTACTACATTTTTTGCCATTTTTTCATTCTCTTCTCTTCATTCTTCTTATCTTATCATTCCTTATTCTTTCCATTCCTTATTCTTTATACTATTTTATACTCAGCATTCTATATTCAGCATACTGCTAATTTAATCTTTTTCAGAGAGTGGTCTTCCACCTACGCTCCAGTTTCTCTTTGGAACTTCTGTAATTATTATGCGAACCATATCCTTATTTACATTCAAAGTCTCGGAAACTGCATCACATACTCGTTCCATCAACATCTTTTTCTCTCCCTCTGTCCTACCTTCAAGCATTTGTATTTGCACAATTGGCATATTATACCTCCCTTGGTATCATCTTTATCAGGGACCTTATTCATTAGATATCTTATTTATCGGATAAAATATCCGATTTCATCTTATCTGGTATCTCAAGTTTGATGTTTTTTACTATACAATCTCTACCTGAAACTATCTTGACTTCACCTTGACATTTCGGACATCGGATTATAGGCACTGTGAATGAAGTATGAAACTCGTCGTCTGTCCGCTCTGGTTCACCTAGGTAACCGCATTCCTTGCATTCGATTTCTGCTCCTTTTTTTGTCATTTTCAGTTCTGCGCCTTTTAAAATATTACTCTCGCTGAGTATCTCAAATGCAAAAGCAAGTTGTTCTTCGCCTAAAAAAGAGAGTTCGCCAATCTCTATCTCCACACTAGTTACTCGTTCCGCACCCCTTCTTTCTGCCTCACTTAACACAACATTAACTATCTGTGTCATCATTGAGAATTCATGCATAACATTCACTTTTTTAATCTTTCCTTTTGTTTTTATCTTTCATTTTTGCATTCGTATGTTCTTTATCTATTCTCTGCAAGTATCTCCTCGAATAAAGATATTGTTTCAAGTGCCTCTTTCTCATCAAGAACTTCGATTGCAAACCCTGCATGCACAATCACATATTTTCCTACGCATACGCTCTTTTCTACGAGAGAAATATCAACTTCACGACTTACGCCTCCAAAATCTACTTTTGCAATCTTTCCATTAATCTCGGTTATCCTTGCAGGGATTGCTACACACATCGCTCATAAATTGCATTCTTTATTGATAATGTTTTCTGGACCCCCTTTCTTGAACACAAATTTGTAGATTCACTCCACACATCATAGTCTGCATATTAGCCTACATATCTCTCTGAATATCATACAATATCATACTACAATCTTCATTCCTCTAACAAGGACCGAGGGCGTTATCAAACTATCTATCTGCATCCAATCTTTGCCCACAAGTTGGAGCGATGATAAAAGGTCAAAAAGATTACCGACTATCACACCACTTTTAACTGCATTTCTTTCCCCATTTTCATACAAATATGCATTACTAATAGGATATCCGAATTCACCAGTCGCAGGGTTCGCAAGTTCTCCGCCCATTATATGTTCAATCACAAGACATTTCCCCGCCTCCTTTTCTAAATCTTTTACTTCATACCCGTTTTTTACTTTCAGAACAAGATTTGAAGGACCTATCGAAGGTAGTTGATTGTAGGCTCCTTGCGCATTCCCCGTAGATTCTTTCCCTTCTTTTTGTGCAGTTACCAAGTCATATAGAAAATTTTTTAGAATTCCACATTCTAAAATCTTAGTCGATTGCGTCTTTACACCTTCTCTATCAAATGCAGCACTTGACAATCCTCCTTTGAGCGTGCCATCATCTACAATTCCAAGCCAGTCAGGTCCTATCATGGATTCCAACTTGCCTGCAAGGGGAGACTCGCCTCTTTGCACATTTTCCGCATCTATCCAAATCGAAAACAGATTTTCCATTATCTCTGAGAATACGAATGGGGATAGGATTACATCATATGAACCACCATTAATTTTTTTCTTTCTTACACCTAAAAGCGCCATC
>Ga0123519_10005377_pt1 | contig 20444 bp, 19 predicted proteins | sample YelNatPaOPRAMG02_FD_87396 | JGI IMG/M metagenome (GOLD analysis project Ga0123519, IMG submission 87396) | Hot spring microbial communities from Yellowstone National Park - Yellowstone National Park OP-RAMG-02 (version 2) | ecosystem: Environmental > Aquatic > Thermal springs > Hot (42-90C) ...
CATGTTGTTTCTGTGCTCCTTGTCGATACGGATTTTTTAACACTGATCAATTCGACATCCAACACAAAAACTCATGCCAGTAATACTGCCCAACCCCCAAATCTGACACGCACCCTCGGTTTTCAGTACCAGGAAAACAAAAAATATTGCGCGAACGCTACGTCAGTCGTCGAAGCTCGTCGACGTTTTTTCTGATCTTTGCACAAGCCTCGACCAGCAAATGAGCATTCCGAGCATCGAGCAACAAGTGATTCCAGGTTGCAACTTGCTCCTCAGCAGTTATCCGCTCAGCATTCGGACAATCCATTACTCGATGAGGAACGTTTCCTTGAGCATAGCTGGGATTCTTGTATACGGGACAACCGTAGGCAACCCCACAGGGTATGCCCTCAGCCTGAAGCGCCTTTATGAATACGTCCCGATGAATTCCGCCCCATTGGGTTGAGTCATAGCGAATTATGTAGAAATAAAATCCCCTCTGGGTTATTCGACTGTCTTGCTTCAAAACAGAAAGTCCCTCGATCTGTGACAACCCCTCAAAAATGATAGCCGCACTTTTCATTCGGCGCTCGCTTTGCTCTTGGAGCCTCGCAAGCTGGCACCGCAGGATTGCTGCCTGCCATTCGCTAATTCTGAAGTTTCCACCTAAGTTTGTGTGGGTGTAACGTGCCGAATCGCGCGTGCGTCCCACATTGTGCACAGACCAAACGCGGTCAGCAAGTTCCTGGGAATCTGTGACAACTGCACCTCCTTCGCCCGCGGTCAGGCTTTTGGATTGTTGAAAGCTAAAACAACCAATTGTTATATGCGATCCGACCTTGCGCCCACGCCAAGCTGTCCCGTGAGCATGTGCACAATCTTCTACCACAGGAATGCCGGTTCGTTCAGAGATGTCTCTGATCCGATCGATATCAGCGGGATAGCCAGCATAATGAACAATACAAATCGCCTTCGTGCGATCGGTAATTGCCGATTCGACCGCAGCCGGATCAATTTGATACGTCTCCGGATCAATATCCACGAACACCGGTATAGCCCCACACAACGCTACTGCATCCGCAGTAGCAACAAATGTTATGGCAGGCACTATGACTTCATCGCCGTGCCAAACTCCCAGCGCACGAAATGCGCACATCAACGCCACCGTACCATTCGCAACTGCCACACAGTGTTTGGCATCGTGATAACGAGCCCATTCTGCTTCGAACTTTGCTGCTTCGCACTCCTCTTCTGACCAAAGCCTACACCATTCCCCGCGCTCCAAAACCGTAAGAATGGCCTCGCGCTCCTCCTGACCAATTTCGGGCCACTGTATGCGCAGGCCTCCCTCCGCAATTGCAGTACCACCTAATGCCGCCAAGTTCGCCATTATCCTTACACCTCTCCTATACTGGTCTCGCTGCCTGAATAAGAGCAATTGATCCTAAACGAATTCTAGCATATCAACGTGCAAAAAATTACTTCCAACCTATTGACATATCCGTGGTATCGACATATAATCCGGGGGTAGAAAGTGGCATGAAATGGTAGATCTTCCCATTGTTCATGTGCTATCGTCAATGGGAAAACCAGATTGGTGGGGTTCAACACTGAGGAACGTGCGGAAGATGCTTTTTCAAACACAATTTTCAGCAATGCGCGCAATTTATTGTGTTGAAGCTGTCAACTCAGCCCAGAGGAAGCAAATCGATGAGCTATTCCGTGAGATCCAAACGGTAGCCGAAGTACGCAAGTTGTCGACTGGTCGAATTGTTAGCTACGCAGTGCAAACAAAAGCCAATTGTTGCGAAATTCTGGATGAGATTGCCGAGGTCTTGCGCAGCATAAACGAGCACTCGCTGTGTCTACAGCCAGTAGATAACGTGGCAATGGATATAGTCTCTGATCTCTGCCGTGCGTCCGGAAGCACTTTGTTGTCCGTGCCGACGTGTGGCATATGCGGCGAAAAAGAGTTGTTCCCCGGTGCCACCATAACCATATGCAGCAGAGGCAACGCTCGCATTGTCAGATACTACTGTCCACGATGCACTGCGTTGGAATGTAAACCTAAAGTGAGCGATTTTGTACGTGCGCTCCTAGATGCAGACCGACGAAACATCAGACTCCAAGCCGAAGTGAAACCGTTAAAGCGGAAGTCGCGTCGAGATTTGTCATTCACCATTGCTCGGTAGCACAAGTACAATTCTGGGGTAGCCGATGTTCTCCGGCGCATATGAACATACAGTGGATGACAAGGGCAGAACAGTTATTCCCGCTCGCCTCCGACAGAAACTGGGCGATAAGTTTTATATAACCCGGGGGATTAACGGCTGCCTTTGGATATTCTCACAAGCTACTTGGCCCAGGGTGCAGGAAGCCCTAACACCGAAATCGCTCTGGGACGAACGAGGGCTTAAGCTCGAGAGATTCTTCTTGGGTGCTGCTGCGGAGTGCACTCCAGATAGACAAGGAAGAATTGTAATTCCTCCAATGCTCATGCAGCATGCTGGCATAAAGCCGGGTGACAGCGTGTGGCTTATTGGTCTCACTGATAAGATCGAGGTCTGGGAAAAATCCCGGTGGGATGCGTTCAACGCATCGCTCACGGACGATGTTATTGCGGAACTCGGCAGGGAGGTCGTAGAACCGCGGTAACGGTCCTACTGGACCATGCAGTGGGGAACGGCGGGCGCAAGGATGGGACCGCCGTTTCTCGTTTTCCCAGCTAGTCATTACTGGTCTTAATGTGATGATAGACGTAGAGTGCTATGAGAATTAGAATTCCGACAACGATAACGACATCAGCCTTGTGAAAATAGTCTCGCAGCCTGGTATCCCACTGCTTACCTAAGACCTTGCCAAGATACGCTAACCCCAGACACCACGGGAAAGAACCTAAGAACGTGTAAACGACAAACCTTCCAAAATGCATGCGCGACATGCCAGCAGGAAATGAGATAAATGTCCTTACCACCGGTAGTAGTCGGCTTATAAATACAGCTGCGTCACCATACTTAGCAAAAAACGCATCTGCTCGGTCGAGATCCTTCCGGCGGACGAGAATGTATTTGCCATACTTCTCTATTAATGGACGTCCTCCGTAAGAACCAACCCAATAAGCTACCACGGATCCCCACACACAACCCAAAGCCCCCGCCACACCCATAAGCCATAGATTGAACTGCGCCGGATGCTTATAGACGAGGTATCCACCGAACGGCATTATGACCTCGCTGGGCAGTGGTATGCACGCACTTTCAATGCCCATCATTAGCACTATGCCGAGATAGCCCAGGTTTGCTATGTTAACTGTTATCCAAGTCGTTACTGTCCGCGTTGCGGCTTCCAAAAGGCTCTAATCTCCGGATAGATAAAGGATAGCTTTGCATCCTGTTGGGCAAATTATACCATACTAGCAGCTAACCGTGGCCGCTCTGCACAAGGACTTACGGTTAGGAACGGCAAACGATTTCAGCGAAATAGGATATATAATGAGAAGACTTTACACATGGGGAGGCAATAGACGTGAATCAGAATGTTATAGACAAGTACGAACTGGTGAGCGGTAGCTCTTGCGCAATAGCCCGATCTTGGGGCTGCAATCTAATCTCTTGGATCGTCAACGGCGAAGAACTCATCTATTGTCCGGAAGACTTGCCAGCAGCAGCAACCAAGATTACCGGCGGTGGCAACCCAATACTGTTTCCGTCAGTAGGCAGGACCTGGAACCTATCTGGCGATAAACCAACACTCGGTCCATATCGGATTTACGGATCTGACCGGGTATACCATATGCCGAATCACGGTATTTTGTTTAGATCGAGGTTCGAACGTACTGGAGTCATGCAAACGCCATACTTGGTAACTGGAACCTATGTGCTAGAGATACCAAAAGCGGTACGGGAGGAGAACTATCCATTCGAAGTACGCCTTTTTCAAAACTTCACACTTAAACCAGATAGAATTGACTTGTGCGCACGGATAATGAACCTAGATAGCAAGCCTGCCCCTGTTGCGTTTGGGTATCACCCATATTTTAGGATTTCAAACCGAGACCGGCAGGGACTAGAAATCAAATTGCCGGCCGAAAAAGAACTAGTATTGACCCCTGACACAGTATTGCCGACTGGCGAGACCAAGGAATTCGACGGCGTTCTAAAACTGAGTCCCGGGGTATACTACGACAACCTATACACAAACTTGGTGGGACGACGCATGTCTCTCGTAGACCGCCAAGCCGGAAGGATACTGCACGTGGATTTCGACGAGAACACGGAGCTCCTGGTTGTCTATGCACCTGACAATTCCGACTTTGTTTGCATCGAGCCCTGGACCCGAGGACTGGGAGCGTTTATGCAGCTAAATCACCCCGACTGGCATAGCACGAATGCAATCAGGGTACTGCAACCTAGGGAAGCAATGTCTTTCTCAGTAACATTCTCCGTGGAGAGCATAATGTAAAAACGCATGCTAAACTTCGAAACTAGGTCATTCACCTTTTTAAATGGACCGTCTATGAGCACACCTAGCTCTAGTGAATCGTTTTTGGCTGTGCGTTCCGTGTCAGGAACATGGCATTGGGGTCACTGTCAGTGCAGTTCTAATGTCTAGATTCTGCGTAGCAGTTCATAACCGTGGTGTACAAAACAAAATACCACGAATTCGGAAGAAAGCCCATATTTACGTCTTGACACGAAAGTTAATCGGATGCTAGCATGACAGGCGGGCTTTGACCACCAGCCCGTTGAGCATCTTTTATTATTCGGATGCGTATCGCGGCTTGTTAGTGGTCCACTCGTTGTAAGCTCCGCTCTATCGGCATAAAACTAGCTGGAGACATTTGACTGCGTACTCCTGGCTAGCGCGCACGATCGGCGGGGCTTTGGCGTGTACCAGATACTGATCGCAAGTTTCGCTAAACCGAGGACTGGAATGAACGACATACCAACTACATGTGGGTTCTGCAGTTGCGGGTGTGCACTTTACATCGAACCAAAGCAATCAGGACTGGGTATTAAAGGACTTTGTCCAAGCACGACACATCCGGTTAGCACTGGCAGACTGTGCATAAAAGGCTGGAACGTCACACCTGCCTTGATAAGAACGGACAGGCTGCAAACCCCACTGATCAAGAAAGACGGTGAATTCCAACCGGCTTCTTGGGACGAGGCTTTTGAAGTAACCGCCAATGCACTGCGCAAGATAATCAGCGAATCCGGACCAGGTGCAATTGGCGTTATAGGTTCTGCTAAAACAACGAATGAAGAATGCTATTTATTAGCCAAGTTTGCCAGGTCTGTAATAGCCACCCCCAACGTCGATAGCGCGTGCAGATTCTACGATGCTTCACTTGTGCCAGCGCTGATGGAGACAACAGGTGTCCCTGCGTCCCAGATTGAAATCGGGTCGCTGGAAAGTGCAGGCTCGATGTTGATAGTTGGCGCCAATGTGATGGAGCAACTACCTCATATCGGCTCGCGCATTCAGGATGCAGTAGAAAATGGGTGCAAGGTCATAGCTGTAGATCCGCGAAAATCGCGATTGGCGCCACAAGCTAGTCTGTTCCTGCACCCGAAGCCAGGTTCTGATCTGACTTGGATTCGAGCACTTCTGAAAACCATTTTCGACCGCAAGCTTTATGCAGAAACAGCGCCCCAAATGCCAGGTTTCGAAGAGCTACGTGCTTCGCTGGACGACGTGGTAGTCGGAGTGGTTCCGCAGGTATGTGGAATAGAACTGGAGGCTATAGCGGAAGCTGCTTCCATAATGTCCCAAAACAAGCCTTGTGTCGTGATGTTCGGTCTCGGAATCCTTCAGCAGCAGGACTCGACACTACTCGTAAAAGCTTTATCAGACATCGCACTCCTTCTAGGCGGATCGGTAATGCCTCTGAGGGGACAAAACAACGCGCAGGGATCGTGTGACATGGGACTTCTCAGAGGATATCTGCCCGGATATGACTCTGTCGAAGATCCTAACGCTCGGGCAAAGTGGGAAGCTCATTGGGCGTGTACCATACCGCCCGAACCTGGCATGAGTGCAGTACAGATGGTGCAAGGTGGGATAAAGGCATTACTAGTATTTGGCGAGAACGTAGCACTGTCCGCGCCGAACACAGAACAAACCATTTCTGCGCTTGAAAAACTGGAATTCCTTGCTGTTAGCGATCTGTATTTGACCGAGACAGCTCAGTGGGCAAACGTTGTGTTTCCAGCCTGCTCGTTTCTCGAAAAAGACGGAACATTTACAAACATTGAGAGACGAGTCCAGCGAGTCCGGAAAATGGTAGAACCGATTGGAGAATCCAGGTCTGATCTCGAAATCATAGCTGGATTGGCATCAGCTTTCGGCAAACAGATGTCTACGGAACCATCGTCCGTGATGGATGAGATAGCAGCTAACGTTCCCCTATATGCAAATGTGTCTTACGAGCGTTTGGACAGTGAGTGGGGTTTACCCTGGACGCCTGGCGAAGTAACACCGCGCCTGGCACCCATTCATGCAAGCAACTTACAGCTTGAAGATGCTGAATATCTCTTTTACCTTATCGCTAGCAGGATAAACTTCCATACCCAGACAGGAACAACAGCCGTAAGAAGCACCGTGCTTTCACGAGAATATCCAGATTCAGTAGTAGAGCTCAACCCCGCAGATGCGGAGAGACTGAAGCTTCGACCGGGGCGAGTTGTGCGAGTAAGTTCGCGGGCAGGGAGTGTTACCAGGCGCTTGAGTGTAAGCGATGCTATACCGCAAGGCTGCGTCCACGTGCCCCACTATTTTGGGGGCGACTCGGCGAATATGCTTGCAGATGGTGAATGCGATCCTGTATCCGGAGTTCCTGTATACAAAGGCTTACCAGTTAAAGTTGAGGCAGTCTAATGAACGTCGGCGACAAACTCATTCTGAATAAGAGCAATGTTTCTAAGTTCTTCTCCAGCTTGCGGGAAGAGATGCGGCTTGTAGCTCCCAAGAGGCGCTTTGCCGGTGACGTTATATGCGACGTTGTTGACTCGCCGGAGGAAATCGTGTGGGAGTACGGTCATGATATTTATCCACCGGGGAAACGCTATCTTTTCCCACACTATGAGGATATGTTCACCTACAGATTCGGTGAGCAAGTAGGAATGGAAATTGCGGCGGATTCACCAAAGCAAGCCATAATAGGAATACGATCCTGCGATGTAACCGCCGTTAGATTTCAGGAGAGGTTTTTCACATCCCCCATCGTGGATCCGTTTTACGCCGAACGTTCACGAAACACAGTTCTTTTCAGCCTCGTGTGCAATCGCCCCCCAAAAAAAGAGTGCTTCTGCATATGTTGCGACGCTGGACCTTACCTAGAATCAGGTTTCGACGTTCAACTTACAGACTTGGGGGACCGGTTTTTGTATGAAATTGGTAGCGAAAAAGGACTCGAAGCAACCAAAAATCGGGAGGAATACCTGGAGCCATGCTCGGATGATGACATCGCCGAGCGCAAGCGGATAGAGCTAGAAGCAGACTCCTTTTTCCAAACAGCATCTTACATAGCTAAAGCAATCATTTATATCACCGGCGACGAAGTACCAGACGAGGTTTGGGAAGAGCTCGGTTCCACATGCTTTAGGTGCGCAGCGTGCACAAACTTGTGTCCGATCTGCACTTGTTATACGGTGGACGACGTGCCTCAGGGCAACGAATTATTCACGAGGTGTCGATCGTGGGATTCGTGCCAGTACGCTGGTTTCACTCGCGAAGCTAGCGGCCATAATCCCAGGTCTACCTTTGGTAGTCGTGTGAAGAGGCGGTTCTACCACAAGGCGAGTTTCCAATACATAATGCGGGACGGACGACACGGCTGCGTCGGTTGTGGCAGGTGCGTGAGCGCGTGCCTGACAAAACTGGACCTACCGAGCGTGGTCAAAAGAATTAGACGAGCAATGCACGATTACATTGAACCAAAAAGCAAACCGACAGCTTTCCTGCAGTAAGCTGCTCGGGTTTGCAATGTCTCGAGCAAGCGCAACACCTAGACTATAGGGAGCAATGTCAAGTGAGTACCGAAGTGAAAACAAAGATGCTGACGGGTGCAAAACCAAGGAACATGTGGGGAGTAACAGGTGTTCCTACTGGAAACCTTTATGTCCCCATGCCTGCGGTCATTGAGAAGATAATTGTTGAGACTCCGGACACAAAAACATTCCGACTCAAACTAGAAGACCCCAAACATGCGGAGTGGTTCACTTGGGAGCCAGGTCAGTTTGTGGAGCTTAGTGTGTTCGGAGCTGGCGAAGCACCAATAGGATTCGCATCAAGCCCACTCGAAAGGTCCTTCTTTGAACTCACAATCGTGAACCGAGGCAAAGTTACCGGCGTGATGCATGAGCTCAAAGAAGGTGACCGTGTCGGCATTAGAGGGCCCCTGGGCAATTGTTGGCCGCTCGAAGACATCAAGGGCATGGACATCTTGATCATAAGCGGCGGATGCGGTTTGGCACCGTTGAGACCGGCAATTCTTTATATCCTGGCAAAACGCAGCGATTACGGAGAGTTTTGGCTTCTGTATGGCGCTCGCACGCCAGCAGACATCAACTACAAGTATGATCTAGTCGAATGGGAAAAACGTGACGATTTTCACGTTTTGCAAACTGTCGATGTGGGCGATGACTCATGGACTGGAAACGTTGGCGTCGTAACTACCCTTCTTGACCAAGTAAAGTTGGATGCAGCGAATTCTGTTGCGCTCACTTGTGGGCCACCCATTATGATCAAGTTTGCAACCCTTGCGCTTGTGAAGATGGGATTCTCGGAAGACAGGGTGATTACAAGCCTAGAACGATATATGAAGTGTGGCGTCGGGAAGTGCGGACATTGCTGTGTAAACCACGTGTATCTCTGCACAGAAGGTCCGGTGTTTAGTTACGCTCAGTTACAAGAGTTGCCTGAAACGCGAGCCTAGCGATAAGCAGAATCAGGTAGTCGAGAAAGAAGCAGTTGCGGTTAGCCGAAGAGTTAGCACAAGAGATTTTTGGTTGTGAAGATGGTTGCGTCGTAGTCGTCGGAGTAGGCAATGAGCACCACAGCGACGATGGTGTTGGTCCGCTAATTATCAGGTTGTTGGAAAACAGCTTGCCAAAAGCAGGGGAGCACTTGCCCATAGCAGTAATCGACGGCGGCGCTGCGCCCGAACTGGAAACCTGGCGAATACGCGAACTCGCACCTAGCGCAGTGTTGTTTGTAGATGCGGTAGATTTCGGACGCAATCCTGGAGACATTGCACTTCTAAAAACCGAAGATCTCAGAGCAGACGGATTCGATACACATCGAACACCTCTGAGGCTTACAATGCAATATCTGGAATGCGAACTAGGCGCGAAGTGCCGACTGCTTGCCGTTCAACCAAGAGACGTAAGACTAGGGTCGGTTATGTGTCCAGAAGTCCGAAGTGCAGCAGACAGTATAGCATCGCTAATCATTGAGGCTTTCAAAATTTCGCGCAAGATAAAAGTCTGACGGAAGTGAACTATGAGTACAGAAACATCGCACAAGAAATTCCTTAGGGGATTGACCGAGCAATTTCCCGATATCCTAGGAAAGTTGCAAGAACACATTCCCGGACAACTTATCGCAGTACTGCCGCGCGAGGAACTGCCAAAAGTTACTAAGTACGCCGTCAACCGGCTCGGGGCACGTTTCGTAATAACCGTGGCAACAGATCAGCGTGACAAGACTGGGGATTTTGGTATTAGCTACATTTTGGCATTTGACGAAGAGAAACAGTTTCTTGTGCTACATTCAAATCTGCCGGCAGACGATCCTAGAATCGAATCTGTTACGCCCGATGTTCCAGCTGCAAACTGGGCCGAACGCGAGGCTTATGATCTAGTTGGAATAATGCCCGAAGGGCATCCCGACCCAAGAAGGCTGGTACTTCCAGATGACTTTCCTGCTGGGATTCATCCTCTGCGGAAAGAATATGCCTATAACGTGCGGTTTCCAAGTGAGCCTGGGAATGCACCACCCAGGAAAGCCCCGCCAGAAGGATCGACCGTAGTACCCATAGGACCTTTTTATCCTACTCTCGAAGAACCGGCATACTTCAGGTTGTTCTTGGACGGCGAGCGAGTAGTAGGATCGGACTATCGTGGTTTTTACAATCACCGTGCCATAGAAAAGCTGGGCGATAGCGAACTCAACTACAACCAGGTTCCGTTTGTCGCGCAACAGATATGCGGCATCTGTGGTCAAGTCCATTCATGTGCGTACGTTGAAGCTGTGGAAAAAGCTTGCGAAATAGAGGTTCCAATGCGTGCGAAGTATATACGCACGATTCTCCTCGAGCTTGAGCGTATTCACAGCCACTTGCTTTGGGTTGGACTAGCAGGACATATAATCGCGTTCGATACAGTGCTGATGCAGGTTTGGCGAATACGAGAACCAGTGATGTGGTTGATGGAAAGAGTGACTGGCAACCGTAAGCACTACTCGTCTAACCTGGTGGGCGGTGTGCGCTTTGATATCACCGAAGAGGCTGCAGACGACATCCGACGAGTTCTTGACAAGGTCGAAACTGAATTTAAGGCTGTCGTAGATGCAGTGCTAATCGATACTTCATTGATGGCAAGGCTCAAAGACGTCGGGATTCTTACAGAGGAAAACGCCCGAGCACTAGGCGCTGTGGGACCAACTGCTCGCGGCTCTAATGTAGCCATTGACTGTCGAGTCGACCATCCTTATGCCGCCTATGACCAGCTGGACGTTCAGAAACAGGTTCAGGATGGTTGCGACTGCTGGGCGAGGACACTGGTAAGGTTGTATGAGGTCTTCGAATCCATTCGCTTAGTTCGTAAAGCGTTGGAACAAATGCCGGGCGGACCTATTATGGCGAAGATAGATGGACCGCTTCCGGCGGATAGAATTGGTTTGTGCTCCGTTGAAGCTGCGCGGGGAGAATCACATCACTATGTGCGAACCGGTGAAGACAATAGACCCTACAGATGGCGACTTAGAGCTCCGACGTATCCCAATCTGCAGGCAGTTGGTTGTATGATAGAGGGCGTTAACCTGGCAGACGTACCAATTTGCATTGGAAGCTATGACCCCTGTTTTTCGTGCACTGAGCGAGTGGAAACGGTCGATGTAAACACGAACGAAATTCGAGTGTATACACGCGAAGAATTACAAGAGCTTTCAAGGCGCAAGACTCTGGGGTGAATTCATGTTCAAGGCTAAACTGAAAGAAGCTGTGATATGCTTTGGCGCAGGTCGAGTTACGCTCAAATATCCTTTTGAGCCCTCTCCTGTTCCGCCAAAGTTTAGAGGCAAGATAGAATTCGACGCACGCAAATGCATTGCTTGCGGAGGATGCGCAAATGTATGCCCTCCCCGGTGTATTGTGATCGAGGACATGGGCGAGGTTGCCAAGATCACATTCAACTTGGACCGATGCATCCAATGCGCTCGATGCTACGAGGTTTGCCCTGAAAAGGCAATTTGGCCTACCGATGAGTTCGAAACTGCCACACCAGACAAATCCGACCTGAAATCTGAGATGATTGTATGGATGTCAACCTGCCAGCGGTGTGGCAGATGCTTTGAAACTGAAAATGCAATTGACAAGTTTGAAAGCAAGCGCTGGCGCGGAAGAGGGCCAGGCGAAGCCAACAAGCACGGCATATTTCCGATTAAGCCACCAATAGATTTCACTGCGCAAACTTCGTTGGTGCGCGAACCCGAGGAGGAAAAAGACCAATGATCTCTGACCTGTGCAAGAAGATGTTGGGCAAGTCCCTTTGGCTTTTTCACACCAACTGCGGTGCTTGCAATGGCTGCGACATCGAAGTAATTGACGTTTTGACGCCGTATTACGACGTTGAGCGCTTCGGAATGAAGCTCGTTGGTAGCCCCAGGCACGCCGACGCTCTAGTAGTAACTGGGTCTGTTTCAAGGCAAGTCGCCCCTGCGCTCAGGAGATTATACGAAGCAACACCAGATCCGAAAGTCGTTATAGCTGTGGGCACGTGTGCTGTCGGCGGCAACATCTGGTTTGATACTTACAACATACTTGGAGGAGCTGATAAGGTGGTACCGGTGACGGTGTACATACCTGGCTGTCCTCCTCGGCCAGAGGCCATAATCTATGGAGCCGCGATGGCATTAGGCTTGGTGCCGAAGAAAACTGAAGCTCAACATGAGCAACATGTGCCCAAAGGTTTCGACCTTGATGCTTATTTGGAAAAGTGGAAGGACACACCCGCAATCACACGTTGAATATAAATTGGCTAAGCCGATCCGGATTTATCCGCGCGGCTGATTTGATGTGAACAGTTCTTTGGGAGGAGATCACAGGACATGCACATGCATGCGATGATTGCTGCCGTAACAGGTGTTCCGTTCGTGGGCGCGGTATTGTGCCTGGCAGTGCGGGACAAGGCCTCAAAGTATGTAGCAGTGCTCGCGACGGCTGTTGCAGCAGCTTACGCATCCGCAATCGCAGCAACTCAATCGAACGTAACTGTGAAGTTCGGCGGATTCCCTTGGCTTGGGAAAGGAGCAGCACAAGCACTTTTTGGCTACCAGATAGACCCCTTATCAACAATTGTGCTTTTGGCAGCTACGATAATAGGCTTTGTATCCGTGCTCTACTCAACTGGTTACCTATCAAAAGGAAATCGCAATTTTGCGATCGAACGTGGGCAAGCTCGGTATTTCTTCTGGGTCCTGCTTTTTAGTGGCGCAATGACAGGAATTGTAATATCCCCTACCCTAATCCAACTCCTCATTTTCTGGGAGTTGACGACGGTTTGTTCCTGGGCATTGATCTCATACTACGACGACGAAGAAAGCCTTAAAGCCGGCATGAAATACCTCGTGATCACTTCCTTTGGCGGTCTCTTCTTGATTGGGGGAACTGTCTGGGTGTTAGTGGCCACGGGATCTATAACATTCGACGCGCTAGGGCATATGTCAGCACATGCACGCGCATGGGCATTCGTCCTATTCCTTATCGCAGCATGGGCAAAGAGTGCACAGATGCCATTTCATACTTGGCTACCAGATGCAATGGTCGCCCCTACCCCAATCAATGCCTACCTCGATGCTGCATCGATGGTTAAGGCCGGAGTCTTCTTAATAGCAAGACTTCTGCTCGCTGGTTGGAATCTGCCATATGACGCGTCGCTTTTTGTGGCCATCGCGGCTCTAGTTACGATGTTTTCAGCGCTGTATTTCTATTTCATACAAGATGATGTTAAACGCTTGCTTGCTTATTCTACGATTGCCCAACTTGGTTATATAATGCTTGGGCTTGGCATCGGGAGCATGGGTGCACATCTTGCCACAAGAGGAGCCGTCTTACACATTCTGATGCATGCGTTCACCAAAACGCTACTGTTCCTGAGCATCGGAGTTGTTGTGTATACCCAAGGCACCAAAAACTTGTCCAAACTGCGCGGATTGGCACGTCAGCTGCCGGTAGCTGCTGTTGCGTTTTTCGTCGGTGTATTCGCACTTACAGGCGTGCCGCCGCTGCCCTGCTTCTGGAGCAAGCTTTACATGCTGTCAGGAGCGCTTGAGCTTAAAGGAGCTCTTGGTCCGATTGTCCTGATTCTCGTGCTAATAGAAAGCCTTGTCACATTCGGTTGGTTTCTGTACGTAGGTCAGAAGATTTTCTTTGGAAAGGGAACTGAGAACGAAGTCTGCACTGTCCCATTGAGTATGAATGCCACGCTGATAGCCCTGGTTATCGCAACAGTTCTAGTACCAATCGCGGGAATTCCAATAGTTGCACAGCTTATAAATCCTTAGGACGATTATTGTAGCAACGGAGCAATAGGAGTGATTTATGTTCCAAAGCAACGTTGAAATCGCTTTCGTAATACTAGTCGTTGGAGCAATAATCTCTGGAGCATCGCGGTCGTGGAAAGTTTCAGGTTGGCTTGCCGGCGTTTTCGTCGGCGCTGCAACCGTCGTCGCGTGGATAGAAGGGGTAAATGTACTTACTACAGGGAAGACCGTGCACAGTACCATCGCCCAGCTTTCCCTGTTCGGAACGACCCTGGCAGTAGATTTAGACCCACTAGGAGCAGGTTTTCTTCTGCTTGTGACAACGGTTACATTCCTGGCGACGATCTACTCCATAGGTTACATGGATGTCCCAGGTCCAGAAAAGCCTGCACGCTTTTATACGCCGCTACTGTTGTTTGCTGCAGGTATGATAGGCGTTGTGAGTGTCCAGGACTGGCTCGTGTTCTTCGTTTTCTGGGAACTTATGACACTTGCATCGTATATCCTCGTGGTCTTCAACAAGGAAGACCCAGTCGTCCAGCGGGCAGGCCTCAAGTATTTTATTATGACCCACATAGCATCAGTGGGGATACTGGTTGCTGCGCTAGTCTTATGGCACAAAACAGGTTCTTTCTCATTTGAACAGCAAGCAATCGCGCTGAGAGAGTCGAGTTCGTGGCTTCGAAACCTGCTACTGGCACTATACTTCGTGGCATTCGCCACAAAAGCAGGTATATTTCCTCTAGGCGATTGGCTTCCGGATGCACACCCAGCTGCACCATCGGGCGTTTCTGCTATCCTGTCGGGGGCTATGATAAAGCTCGGAGCGTACGGTGTTATCAGGATATTTTGGCAGATGGTGGGCAGTGATCTGACGAGTAGGGAATTGTTGACCTGGGGAGTTGTCATAGCGGCACTGGGAACCGTATCGGCATTTGTCGGCGGGGTCACCGCTATGCGCGAAAATGACTTCAAGCGTCAACTGGCATTGTCCAGTATCGGACAAACCGGTTATATTTTTTTGGCTATGGGCATCGGAATCGCACTTTTGAAATTGAAAGGATTCCAGCCAATTGCACTTCTTGCTCTAATGGGGGCTGGATTCCATATCCTGAACGATGCCATATATAAGTCTTTGCTTTTTATGAACGCAGGATCGGTATTATACTCCACTGGCACGAGCGACCTCAGAAAAGTCGGCGGTCTTTTCGCGGTTATGCCCGCAGTGGCAGTGGCTGCATTCATTGGGGTACTGAGTCTGTCTGGCCTACCACCCACTAACGGGTTCGCCTCCAAGTGGGTTATCTACCAATCTTCAATATCTGCTGGTCTGGTGTTTTCACCATTCTTAGTGATGGCGGTAATTGCGTTCTTCGCAAGCTTGAGTACATTTGCGTACGCATTGAAATTTTTCTACGGAACCGCATTTCTCGAACCACCATCAGAGGAATATCAACCGAGACGGCTGCCTCGCACGATGACGTTTTCACAAACTCTGCTTGCGCTCCTTTGCGTGGGCATAGGACTTGTGCCAGCGATCGGCATCGACTCGGTAGCGTCCGTTTTTCAGATGCCTAAGCATGCGCTGTTTAGAATCGGGACATTTGGTGAAATCGCAACGACACAAGGTGTGCATCCGCTATCCGCAATTTGGAACCCCATCGGACTAGCGATTGCACTGTTGACATGCTATTTACTCGCCGAGTGGATCAGAACTTGGGGAAAAGCCAAAGTACGAATAGTTACCAATTGGTACTGCGGTGAAGAACACCCCGAAAGGGAAGTGCGGTTCAGAGCCCAAGATTTTTACGCACCATTTAATGAGATATTTGCGAAGGTTTACCCACACATATCGGTTCCGAAGGTGGGAGGTCTACAAAAGTTACGTGACCTGCTAGATTTCGACACCTGGCTTTATCGACCATTGGTACGAGCAACTACTGCAATGGTGGATAGGATCAGGCGCTCCCACGCTGGACCCTTACAACTGTACATGATTTGGCAAATAGCCGGTTTGATAGTTGTTTTGATCATTCTGCTCTCGACTATTAGATAGGGAGGACGCTGGATGTCTGCGGCGATTCCGATCATAGTAAATGGCGTGATAGTGCTGCTTCTCGCACCTTTATACGACGGCATAGTGCGAAAGATCAAGGCAATAATTCAGTCGCGCCAAGGTCCACCTATAACTCAGGTGTACATAGACATATTGAAACTTCTTGGGAAAGAAGACTTGCGGTGCACAAGAAATCTCCTATTCCGGTACGGGCCACCGGCGGCATTTGCTGCGTTTCTAGTCGTTGCGTTGCAAACTCCAATGGGGACTCAACCAGCGACTGGGCTTCGAGGGGATATGATCACCTGGATGTATTTTCAGGTACTCGGCGCAGCATTGATTAGCCTTACAGCTGTTGCAGCAGGTAATCCGTTTTCGGAGGTAGGAAGCGCTAGAGAGACAATGTTGATGTTATCTGTGGAACCCGTGGCGGTTGCCGCGTTGATAACAGCCGCGGTAAAGAGTTCCTCACTTCGAATTGCAGACATGATCGAATACAATCTTACATCTGGTCCGACAGTTTCCTTGCTGTGTGGCGGCGTAGCATTTTTCCTTGCTCTACAGCAGGTTCTTGGTCGAGTACCATTTGATATAGCAGAGGCTGAGACTGAAATCGTTGGCGGACCACTTGTCGAACAGAGCGGGCCAAACCTCGCGCTGCTAAAGATGGCAATGCTTATAAGGCAAATGACTTACTGTTTCCTGCTTGCTCAAATATTTGTTCCTTGGCCAAAAGTGAGCCCGTGGCCAATTGGCGTAATCGTTTCCTTGATCAAGGTTCTCGTAATTTTTGTGTTAGCAGGTGTTGTCGAGGCTGTCATGCCTCGGCTGCGTATCGATCAAGCCCTCAAGTATATGGGGCGTGTGTTGTTTGTAGCACTCGCGGCGCTAGCATTCGCCGCTATAGGGGTGTAAGGCTATGGGGGAAGTAAGTCCCAAAATCGTTCATACTCTTAGTTTGCTTATGATTCTTACGAGCTTCGCAGCGGTGGAAGCTGGAAACCTTCGCCACGCCACAGTGGCATATTTGTTCCAAGCCCTTCTCATCTGTGGACTTTTGACAGTGTATTCCGTCGAAAACAGTGCCTTGCTTTACTGGGCTGGAACAGCTCTAGTTACTAAGGCATTACTTCCGCCATTGTTTCTTTGGAAGGCAACGGAAAAATCCCAGCAAGAAACCAAACCACTGATAGGATTTGGACCATCGAGCGTACTTGCGATTCTCATCCTAATCGTGATGTATGTTTTTACGCATGCCCACGCCAGCGTGTTTGTGCAGACCGCCCTCGGCAGTGGGTCTACTCCTTACGAAGTTGGAGAAGGATTAATCTCGCTTGCTGAGACTAATCTCGCAGTAGCTTTTACAGTTTTCACGTTGGGTATTTACGCTATTCTCACTCGCAGAGATGCTGTTAAGACCGTAATTGGCTTGTGTTTGCTCGAAAATGGGGTTCACCTGAGCCTCGTCAGCCTAGCACCCACTATGAGAGAAACCGCTTTGGCGGGAATTGCAACCGAAGTCGTAATAACCGTGTGGTTGCTGCTTTACGTCATAAGTGGAATCAGGGACAGATTCGGAACTACCGATACATCTCAACTAACGGAATTGCATTGGTAGGAGATAGCTGATGTCCATAAGTTCTGCCGTAAGTTCTAACGAAGTGCACTCGATTCTGCCTGCACTAGTAGTGTTTGTTCCGGCAGGTGCAGGAATACTGATATTTCTGGTTGGAAAACTGCTGTGGACCCGGGCTGCCATAGCGCAGTTAGCAGCTGCTGCCACGCTGGCGATCGCCGTAAGTATAGGGCTTGCGGTTCTCAACGGTGATGTTCTGATTTGTTTCGGACGGCAGTTTCGTGCCGATGAGCTAAGTGCGTTGTTACTGGTTTTGGTAGCAGCTGTAAGCTTTATCACTATGATCTACTGCCCTGTATATATGCGTCATCTGGTGCGCGAAGCTGGAATCCCGAGCACCACTCGAGGACGATTGACAGTGTTCTATGGATGGCTAATGCTTTTCATCGCCACTATGCTATGGGCGTGCCTTTCCAACAACATCATTATGCTGTACGTTGCAGTGGAGGCCAGCACAATAGCAAGCGGGCTCCTGGTAGCATTCTCATGGGATAGGCGAGCTTTAGAAGCCGGATACAAGTATTTAATGCTCCTAACGGTAGGTATAACTTTCGCATTGTTTGGCTGCGTCTTGGTTTATGCAACCGGATCGTCAATCCTGGGAGGATCGAAAGGACTCCTTATCAGTGAACTCAAGAAGGTTGCCTCGAGTTTTCCATCTACCACTGTGGCGCTCGCGTCGGCATTCCTAATAGTTGGATTCGGCACAAAAGCGGGTATCGCGCCATTTCATCCGTGGCTTCCGGATGCTCACGCCGAAGCACCAACTCCTGTGTCTGCGCTTCTCTCTGGCATCATGCTCAAGGTAGCTGTCTACGCAATGGTCAGAACCGTCACCCTGTTCTACCCTAACTTTCCACCTGTGGCGGCATTCGTGCTGGGGTTGGGTGTGTTCACTATGATTCTGGGAGACCTTATGGCATTGGCACAGGACGATCTAAAACGAATGCTAGCATACTCTTCTGTAAGCCAGATGGGATATGTTATGTTGGGCTTTGGTCTCGGCACTCAACTTGGTATATATGCCGGACTATTCCACATAATAAACCACGCTTTGGCAAAGTCGCTGCTGTTCTTGGCAGCTGGAGCTGTAATGTACTCATCTGGCGCACGTATGCTTTCCGAGATGGGTGGATTGGCGAAAAAGATGCCCATAACTAGCTTCTGTTTCTTCGTTGGTGCTCTAGCTCTATCAGGAATGCCTCCATTTAATGGCTTCCAGAGCAAGCTAGCCCTTTTCGTAGCAGGCGCGCAAGCGGGAGCTTGGTGGGCTGTCATTTTGGCAATAGCCACAAGTCTAATCACACTCATTGTACTGGTCAGAGCAGCAAAGAGTATTTTCTGGGGCAAGATTCCAGACTCAATTCCGGAATCGGTAAGGGAAGCCCCTGCCAGAATGTGCCTTGCCATGTTGGTGTTGGCAGTTGGCTGCTTGGCAATTGGCACCTATCCACAGATGTTATACTCGCCCCTTTCGAAGGCTGCAAAGGTAGTGCAAACAGTAGTAACTCCGCCGACTGATGCCTTTGCCAAGCGATAGTTGGTAAAGGAGATCCGTAATGCACGAAATACATACGGCAAAGAACATACTTCACATGGCAAATGCTGAGGCAACCGCGCGTGGCTTAGCGACGATCAGTGCTATCCGTGTACGGATAGGTGCTTGGACTGGCATTGACATCGAACACTTGAAGCACGACTTTCAGACTGTAGCCCCGAATGTTCGTCTTGATGTCGAATTAGTCGAACCTGCGGCACATTGTGAAGATTGTGGCGCTAGCTTCGAAGCAGCACCCGGAACGCTTCGGTGCAGTAAGTGCGGAAGCAGCAGAGTCATGCTCAAGCAAAAGCGGGACATTGAATTGGTTAGTGTCGAGGCTATATAGTCTTGATACTACCTATCTAGCAAATTCGCGGCAATAGTTCGCCGGTTGGCGGCGAGACAATTCTCGTGGTACCAATTGTGGTTCTGAGGCGGACTTGACCTGAGTGTAAGGCATTAACCCACCCAACCAACGCAGCCTCTGCTCCGTAGGCGCTTTGCTTAACTATTTCCAGCGATCGCTCCGCATCTTGCGGATCCACAAAGATAAGCATTTTTCCCTCGTTGGCTACGTAAAAAGGATCGATGCCCAAAACTTCACAAGCTGCCGCAACAGCAGGCTTGACAACCAATGCGCGCTCGTCGAGGTCTATGCCGACGCGTGACTGCTTCGCAATCTCATTAAGAGAAGCTGCAATTCCGCCCCGGGTTGGGTCACGCATAGCGTGGATTTTGCAACCCGCTCGAATAAGATTCAGCACGATGTCAACCAGCGGAGCAGTATCACTCTCGATAGACTCCGCATCCAAAAGCTTCTCACGGGCAAGCATCACAGCCGCCCCGTGATCACCAATTGAGCCAGTCAGTATAATAGCATCTCCGGGCTTCGCTGCCGCTCCGGAGAGCCCATTTAGAAGGATGGTACCGATTCCAGAAGTTGTAATGAAAACTTTGTCGGCGGAGCCGCGAGGCACGACCTTTGTATCACCAGTGACTATTCGCACATTGGCTTCTCTGGCTGTAAGCGCCATTGACCGAGCAATGCTTAGAAGATCGCTTATCGGCAGACCTTCCTCGATTATAAACGAAGCCGACAAGGCAACAGGCTTAGCTCCTATCGTAAGCAGGTCGTTCACAGTGCCAGCAACAGCTAGTCTACCAATATCACCTCCAGGGAAAAAAATAGGATCCACCACAAATGAATCAGTCGTAAAAGCGACGGGTCCTTCAATATCTATGCGCGCGCTGTCGTCGCGCGTAGCTAAATCATTGCCATATGTAGCGGTGAACACGGCATCGATCAATTCCGTCATAGCCGTGCCGCCAGCGCCGTGCTTTAGACTTACTTGCGTATCCGACAGACTCATTTTACTCGATGCTCCCATATTTGTACGCCGCAGCACATGCTCCCTCGCTGGACACCATACATGGACCCACCGGAGTCGTAGGTGTGCAGCTTCGACCAA
>Ga0123519_10005378_pt1 | contig 20443 bp, 26 predicted proteins | sample YelNatPaOPRAMG02_FD_87396 | JGI IMG/M metagenome (GOLD analysis project Ga0123519, IMG submission 87396) | Hot spring microbial communities from Yellowstone National Park - Yellowstone National Park OP-RAMG-02 (version 2) | ecosystem: Environmental > Aquatic > Thermal springs > Hot (42-90C) ...
CCTCTGGATGCATCGCTTTGCATCGCGGGGGACAACGCGCGGGGTGAAGCGCACCCTAGAGGACTCGAACCTCTAACCTTCGGTTCCGTAGACCGATGCTCTACCTAGCCAGTCCTTCCGCTGGCGGGGGGAACAACGTTGATTGACCTGGAGCACAGTCGAACTATCATGGACCCCCAGCGGTCCCGCTGGGTGGCGGGTGCCGGATAGCATTGACCGATTCGAGGGGGAGATATGGACCGTCCAGGTTGTCCGGATTGCGGGGAAGAGATGGTCGCCAGGTGGAGGCGCCAGCCAAGTTTGCTCCGCGGATTTTTGCGACTGATTGGCCTTGGCGTGGCGGCAGCCCTTTGCCTGGGCGGGAGGACGGATACCATCGTGGCTGGATCGTGCGTCGCCGCCTTGGCGATCTTATGGCCCGGGAAAAAACGGCGGGTATGGCTTTGCCGCGAATGCGAGAAGGAATACGACTTCAGCTAGCCAAGAGCTCGTAATCCATCCAGCAAACCGCGCAGACGGCGGCTCGGAGTCCGTCCGTCCACTCGGCTGGCCTGGTCGCTCGGCCTACGTTGAGCCACGGCAGGTCGCTAAGGCCGTAGCGCTCGCACAGCCGCCGCCAGTCCTCAGCCAGCCGGTCGAATCGCAGCATTTCGACCCCCAGGTCCTCACCAGCCGGCCCCAGGCACCAGGTCCGCCAGAATCCTCCGGGCCGAAGCGGGCTGTACAGCCCAAGCCATTGGTTCCGCACAAACTGCGGGAAGTCCCAGCCGGCCACTCGCTCCACGTACTCGGCCCAATCGACGGGAACGTGAAGGCGGTACTCGGGCAATACCTTGGCGGCTGCGGTTACGTTCCGCCAGCTGGATTCGATGATTTCGCAGGGGTCGCGGAGGACGGCAAACTTCAACCAGCCGACCATTTTCGGGCCGAATCGGCACCACGCTGCGTATGCGGTCGCGTGCTTGCCACCGAAGTTGTCCACCCGGGCTGCCGGATAGGCGTCCAGTAAGGCCTGCGTGATAGATGTTCCGCCGGTGCGGGGGATATGGATGAACACAAACCCCGGGTTCTCGCACCAAATCATGGCCTGGATTCTAAGTTTAGCACCATCTTCAGGGCCGGACAAAGCACCGGCTTGCCGGCATTGGCCGCAATCATGCGGGCCTGGTCCGGGTCGGATTCCACGAACAGGGTCGCCCCGAGCCTGCGGTAGTGCTCCGCCTTCCAAGCGGCAATTTCCTTGGGGCTAGGCACCTCGTCCCAGGGTCCCATCACCAATTCCCGATATTTGACCCCCCAGCGCTGAAGCCAGGCTACGGTCGGTTCTCGTTCCCGCTTCGGTCTGCCAGTAACGATGGCCAGCACCGGCCGCCGCCGGGGCACCTGCTTGGGCCTGCCGGCTTCGTCGCACAGCACGCCATCAAGGTCCGTCGCCATGCCTTCCGGATGGCCGCTATTCCAGAGATTCCACTCCAGGTAGTGCCACCCCGGGTACAAGGCCCAGTACAGGTCCACTTCCTCGATGGCTTGCGGATGGCAGTACACCACGGCGCGGCACAGCTCGGTCTCCGGCCACCAGTCTTTGACGATTGCGGTCCATCGTCTCATCTCGTGGCCATTCCAGGCGGTGTCATCAATCAGCACAGCCCGCCGCACCCGCCGGGCCAATTTGTCATCCATGCGCAACCCAGCCCCCAGGTCTGCCAGCCCGACAGTCGTAAAAGGTGACGTGGCCATCAGTGGCGCGTGCCAGTGCGTCGCCAGGATCGTCGCGGGAATAAGTCCAGACCGAGCGATCCCCACAACTACATCCGGCACCCAAGGCAACTGCGCGGCCAGCGCTTCGCTGTCGCCGGCCAGACGCTCCGTAGTGATATACGTAGCCGGCTGGATCACCCTCGACTGGTCTGCTGCCTCCGCTCGCCGCAACGCCAGGTCCAGTATCCTCGAAGCCATCTGCCGCTTGAACGGCAGCCACCCAAGGAAGGTCCGCTTCTCGGCCTCGTGGACGAGGCGGTCGAGAATCTCTTCCCGCCTTTGGCGGCAGCCCTCGACTCCCCACGCGTCCATCTGACGGGCGAACTCCTCGCAGCCGCAACCGCGCGTCGGCCTGACGCCCATCGCTTGAAGCAGCTTGTGCAGCTCAGTGCCGGGACCTCGGATTGGGGCTACCGAGGGGTCGAATCGCTGCGGTTCAGCGGGGTTGGGGGGCGGCTCCACAACCAAGCACTCACGGTTTACACCACAGCGTATTGGCCGCAGCCGCCGCGGGTCGCATCGCGGGCAGAAGCACACACCGCCGAGGCCCGGCTGCAAATCACACAGCATACCTAAACCCCCTCAACACTCCACGAGCCCGTTGGAACTCCTGAAAACAAGTTCTCGTCTCCCGATGCCTCGCAGAACAATTGAATCTGCTGCCAGCAGTTATACGATGGGTCCGATTCTCGAAATTGCTGGCCGCTAATCATTGTCCCAAAACAATTGGCCCAAGCCTCGAACACGTCGCCTGGCGGTGCCAGCCGAACACGCTGATGCACGTTGAGCGTCCAGTCAGTGCCAATTGGCGCGTACACCCACAGCTCGATATGCCGCTGGCAGGGGTCTTGGGGGTCCCCGTCGCCACTAAGTTTTACCAGCAGAATCACATAGGCCGAGTAGCCAACGACGTTCCAATTGCTGTCGTAGATTCGCACGCGCCCGCCGCTGAACTTCTGGCCCCAAGCTGGGCAGCCGTACTGTCGAATCATCGCGTCGGAGCTATCCGGGGCAGGGGGCAAAGCCCAAGTGCCGTTCAAATCCGTCCAATCGAGCCGCAGGCCACTGCCGCACCTGGAATCCTGAATGGTCTCTTGAACCAGGCCCGCGAACGTCAGCAGCATCGTCTGAGGCTTGGGGCACTCTCGGCACGTGGGGTAACGGATGGTGCCGCCTCCTGGCTCGTAGAACTCCAAGGCCGCGCTCGGCCCCTTGCTTCTCTCGGCCTCGGCCTGCGGGGAGGCGTGCAGAGTGACCGTCGCATTGGACAGGTCGCAGCCGTGAGTATTCCCCCTCGCATAGCGCAGGACCAGACCTTCCAGCCTTTCACAGCTCCCGTTCCACTGCGCCTCAAACTCCGGGTCGCCGTACTTGAACACGACTCTTTGCCCGGCCTGCAAGCTCAGCGATATGCTGGAGGGCCCCAGTTCCGTAGGCAAGCAACCCGTGGCTCTGTCGCCCGTAGCGCAGGCCCAGTGCGCTTGCTCGACGAGATTCAACCGGTACGTCCAGCCGCTATGACAGCCGCAGCCTCCAGCCCCTCCGAATCCGGCCAACGTCGCGTAAATCGTCCGTGGCTCCTCGCCTACGGGCGCGCCGTAGCAGCAGCACGAGGGAATCTCCTGGTGGTAGCAGCACTCAACCAGTTGAAGCGCAACCCTCGGTGGTTCGCTAGCGTTACACAGCCAGGCACAATCAGAGCACCCGTAGTTGGAGCCGTCCTCTAGAATCCACGAATCGTACTGGCTGTCGCAGCATGTGCAGCCAGGCCAGCAGGGCCACATATCCAGCCCGAGTTCGCCGCCTGGGCAGAGGTGGAAGTTCATGCCAGGGTCCTCGCACGGCCCGCGAGGGTTCAAGACAAACTCTTTCGTAAGCACCCAGGCCGGCGAATGATCCAGCGAAATGTACGGCTTCTCTTTGGTGATGTGGATTCGGGCCACGCACCTTTCCTGCCCAAGGCTTTGCAGCACCACAGACATCCAGTATTGCGGGCAGGTATCGCACGCCGGCCGGTAAACAGGCCCCCACCAGACACACCCGTAATTTTCGGACGTTCCGTGCCCTATCCAACGCTGCCCTGGCACCAGCCTGGTGAAATTGTGCAGCCAGTGGCTTCCGTTCAGCCGCAGGCAGCAATCGCCCTCTCCGCTATGGTATCCGGTCCTCCGGCCGTGCCCTCCTATGTAGACGGCTAGGCACGTAGGCACAAGCGCGCCGGGGTCGGTGCCTGTGCATTCGCGGCAGTAATCCTTGCAGCTTTTCCACGTGCCTCCACAGCCCATCAGCACTCGGCTCCATCGACGACAAGCCGCATGGCCTGATCGTGCCAGTACGCAGTCACCTTCTTATTGGCCGGGATGGTCGTGCCGAGAAACCGTGGAGCAAACACCGTTGCGTTCCAGGTGGTATCCTGCCAGCCAAGACCGGTCAACTGCCAAATGCTCATGGTAGCGCTGCCATCAGGAGCCAACGCAAAATCCAACACCCCGTCGTACTTCACGAACGGATTGACGCCCACAAGCAGCGTGGCCCACTTGGTGCCGACGCTACTGCGATCAATGTCCAGAATCAGCGCCCTGCCCCCAGGGTAGGACCGCAGCCGCGCGTATTGGCCATCCTCGATGTCTGCCCTGAAGTGCCAGGTATCGGCCAGGTAGACCTGCGCCCGTACCACGCCGGCGACGAACGCCAGGCCAACCGCTCCCCGGGGCACTGGGTCCCGCAGCACGCCCCAACGCCCTGCCACGTGCGAGCTGCCGTAAGTCCCGACCGCAGGGACTTCGCCGACGAACACTGGGCTGGCCCAGTATTGGCTCTCGTTCTCCGCCGGCGAGAACACTGCGCTGCCCAGCCCGACCACTCCGCCGCGCGGCCAGTCGTAAGCGGAGTCGTTCCGCACCAGCACGGCCGTCGGCCTGAGCGCCGCCCTTTGCTCAGGAAGCAGGGCCGCGTGCGCCTGGCGTTTCACCCACTCGGCCGCATCGATGAAGCTATTCCACTCGGCCGCCGAGGGTCGGAATTTCTCACCTGGCAGGACCTTCGCCATGGGTCAGACCAAGAGCAAGCTGAAGTCGGTGTAGAGATACACCTGGTGAACGAAGACGCATAGCGGGGATTTCACTGCCTTTTTGGCGTTCTCGTCCACTTTGTCCTCAAAAAGGACCTCCAGATATTCCCAGCCGCGCTTCAAGGGGACAAAGATGGGGCCGACGTAGAAATTGAAGAGATTCGGGCTGATGGCGAACTTGTAATCCAGATCCCACTCTTCCTGCGTTTTCTGGGAAGCTGAGACCCCCAGAAAAAGCACTTCGCCGGCGGAGAACCCCTTCCAGGCCGCATTATTCACCGTGCCGGTCAACGAATATAGCACGTTGATGTAAGCGGGCGTCATGTAAGCCGCCGGCAGGCTCATGCGTAAGGACAATTCCATGCGCGGGCGCGTCACGTCCACGCCCTCGATGCCGTTGTCCGTTATGCCGATGGCCCCGCCGTAATTAGGGGGCGTTTTGCCTTCCGGGGCGTAGGCTGCCGTTGCGAAGCTTAGAGTCGCCTTCTCCGTGCCTCCACTAGTGTCGAAAGACCAAAGGGGCGAATCGACCGAAGGTCGGCCCCTCGGGCTGTATGTCACGGTTCCCCGCCACCAGCCATTATGGGCGATTCGTTCGACAGACCGCGATTGCCTGGGCATTCCGTTGTAGACCGCCGGCGTGTTATCCAGCAGTGCGCCGATCGCCTCTAGCTCATCGTCGGTTCCGCGAATGAAGAAGCTGAACTCCGCCGAGGGGTTCGCGCCCTCCGTAACGCGGGGGCTATCCCAGGTTTGTTCCACGACCACCGTCATGGCTCGAACTCCAGTCCGAGCTTCTCTCGCTGCCACATGCGGACGAGTTTTTCCGTATTTTCCGCGATTTTTTCGGTATTTTTCGCAGTAGCGTTGATGGGGCTGAGCATACCCAAACCGGGCGCGCCGAAGGCTGAGAAGGTCCCGATGGTGCCGAGCTTGCTCTCCATCGTTTGCTTGGCGGCCGCCGGCAGATTGAGCGCGGGCAGATTTCGGGCCGTCTCGCTAGCCGCTTTCTCGGCCGCCTTGGCATGGGCCTCAGCCACCGACTGCGTAAGTTCGGCCCGTGCCAGGTCTACCGCCTTTCGCGCGTCTTCGAGTTCGCGGTCGAGGACTTCTCGCCGCTTCGCCGGGTTGGCCAGGACCTTGATTCGCTCTTCCGCCGCCTTGCGCTGGGCTTCGACGGCCTCGATCTGGGCCTTGCGCCAATCTTCGACTTTGGCCACGAAGTCGGAAATATCGGCCGGCTTGCGCGTCCGCGCCCAATCTTCCTCCAAGGTTTGCAGCACCTCTTCCGGCCGCAAGCCTTGGGTTTTGGCGATGATCCAGGCCACGCCTTGGGCTACAACGTTCTGAGCGCCCTGCCAGGCGTCGTGCAATGCTTTGAAGACTACCGCCAACGCCTCGACGGCCCAGGCTACGGCCTGGACGACCTTATCCAGCACCCAATGAAAGGCGTCGCTTACAATCTGGGCGGCATCCCAGCCCGTATCGCCAAAGGCATTGCCGAACCAATCGAGGAAATCGTTCCATTTGGCCGTCAGCCAGGCCTTGAGTTCTAGCCAGGCCACGCGCAAAAGATTCAGGGCTATTTTGCCGGCCAGGGCCAGATCGCCCGATTTGAGGGCGTCGACGATCCCTCCCCAGGCGGCAAGCGCCGTCTCCTTGAGATTCTGCCAGCCGGCGGCGATGCTCTCGAAGCTTCCGGTACTGACCAGTTCCAGGGCAACCATGGCGGCTGCAACGCCCCCGATCATCGCCGCCACGGGAAGCAGGGCCACAAGCACCTTGCTTTGCAGGATAGTACCGACGACCTGCAATGCTTTCCCCAAGCCGAAAATCGCACCGCCGGCGACCGTCAAGGCCGCCGAAACCTTGAAGGCGGTGGCGATGAGGCTCTGGTTTTCCCGGATCCAGCCCACGATGCCCCTGACGAGCCCGAGAATTGCAGGGGTCATCTGGTTAATGACCGGCGCGACGCCGGCACCAATGGTTTTGACGACCCCGAGCAATCCGCCTTGCAACCGCCCAAGATTGTCGTTCAATTCGGCGGCCGCAGCGGCTTGCTCTCCAGTCATCACCTGGCCCAGCGCCCGGCCTTCTTCCATCATGTCCCGCAGGCCGGCAGCCCCCTTTTCAAACATAGGAAGCAGGCTTGTGCCGGACTTGCCGAAAATCTCCATCGCCAAAGCGGCCCTTTTGGTCGGGTCGGAAATACGGCTCAACCGGTCGCCGATCGCCTCGAATTGCTCTTCCGGTTTCAGGGCGGCCAGTTCGCTGGCCGACAAGCCCAACTCCGCCAAAGCTTCCTGGGCGCTTGCAGAACCGCTGGCCGCCTCGACCAGGCTCTTCTGCATCTTCCGGATGGTCCCTTCCACGGTCTCCAGGTCGGTGCCGCTCAGGCCGGCCGCGTAACCTAGGGCCGAAAGCGCTTCAGCACTGATGCCAGTGCGCTTACTCATCTTGTCCAGTGCGTCGCCGGCATCCGAAAAGATTTTGGCCGCGCCCAGAAGCCCGCCAAAGCCGGCCGCGCCGGCCGCAGCGATCTTTTTGCCGACGCTAGCGACCGACTTGCCCCAATCACTGATCATCTTCCCTGCCTTGGCCAGATCGCGCTGCAGGCCTTTGAGCGTCGCGCCGATTTCCACGAAGGCCCCGCCGGCCCGAATGGACTTAGCGCCCGCCATATTCATTCCCTTTCAAGATGCCTAATTGCACGAGGTCTTTCAGCCTTACGCTGGCCGCCTGCGCCTTGAAGTACGGGTGGAAATCCTTGGCGTCCATCGCTCTGGCATTTTTGGACCGGTTGATGTTGTAGAGCATGGCCAGCAAGGCCGAGGTGTGCCACCAGGCCTCAATCCGCCGGCCTTCGGCCATCCAGACCAGTTGTCGCAGGGTAAAAGGCCTTGGATTCACGCCCAAGGCCCCAGCTAGTTGCCAGACTGTTCGCCAAGTCGCTTCCGGATCTCCGCCTCGATCCCCTTTTCCGCGAAGATCGCCATCTTTTCCGGCATCTCGTCGTAAGCCTTCTCCAGGGCCATCCGTACCGCTACGAATAGATTCTTCCTCTGTTGATCCTGGCGGAAAAAATCGACGATCTCGCTCAAAAGGGCCTCCCTGGCAGCGCAAAAACTGGGGCCGTCAAGCAGTTCCAGGAATTGCTCCTCGCTTGTGGGCCTCGGCGCCTTCGCCTGATGCTGGCATAGCTGCCATAGCACCTTGCCCGCAGCGACCGGATCGGTCATTACGCGGACGAAGCCGTCGGTATCGAGAATGTCCAGCCTGGTCGGTTTGGGCTGGCCGTCGGCAGCGTCCACCACAATGGTGCTGCGAATCTTAGCAGCCCCCGCAATGGTCAGCTTGAAGCTCCAGACGTTGCCTGCCGCATCGGTAAACTCGGCCATTTGCGGTCCTCCTCACCGAGTCTTACAGGGCAGTCGGCTTCAAGGTGAAGTCAATCGTCATCACGTCTTCCAGCGGCTGCGGCGTGCTCAGGCTGATTACCTGCCACTTGCCCATGTACGTCAGCGTGGGATCGGAGAGCGTCACGCTCAGCGGGCTCCCGCTGTTATAGCTCGTGAAAAGGTCCTGAATCGCCTGGTCGTCCGAATCGTAGACGGCCGTACCGGAAATCTGCAGCTCCTTCAGGGCCAGGACCGACTGCCGGAAGCCGCTGGAGCCGCGGCTGGTCACGTCAGCTTCGGCGCCACCCAATTCGACCGTCACTTCTTTGGCCAGGGTCAATTCGTGCTGGTTCGGCGATTCGCCGAACTTGATGGTGGCCTCCCGGCCGAGTTTGTACGTGGTAGCCATCGTTTATCCTCCTTGTTCTCTCTGGGTTATTGCGGGTCTTCATCGATTTCCACTTGCCAGAATAGCCCTGTTCCCAGCGTTCCGGTGCCGGCGTTGGCGGTTACCACGACCTCCAACCAGTCGCCCACCACAAGCCCGGCGCTGGCGATGCTGGCCGCGTAGAGCGTGCGGGCGGATTTCGTCGAGTCCAGGGTGATGGCGCTGGCCAGAATCGAAGTCCCGTTCTTTTTCAGGTCCACCGTAATCGTGGCGTTCCCTGTACAAGGGGTGATGCTTCCTACCTTGAACGCCACCACGGTTCCGGTAGCCCCGAAGACCCCATGGATCGCCCGCGTTTCGCTCGCCGCCGTACCGGCTTGCCCATAGCTTTTGCGGTGCTTGTGGACCAATTTGCTCGCAGCGATCTTCGCGCCGGCGGCAACCTGGTCATTGGAAACCGCCCCCGCAGGAAGAACAACGTCCTTGAAAGTGATCGTGTCGGCGAAATAGATTTTTTCCTCGATTCGTCCGGCCATCCTTCGTTCTCCTCTCTATTTGATTGCATTCTTCCAGGCTTCGGCGATTTTGTCCTTCTCCTTTTCCATGGCGACCCGCATGTAGGGCCGGGCCGCGATATGCGCTGTACGGTATCGCTGCGGGTAGGCACGGCCGCGGATTCTGTACCGCAGGTCGCGCCGGAACCACGTTCCGCCGATCAATTCCTCCAAAAGGGTGATTTCGCCGCCATGCTCCAGGACCCCCGGCACGGCGCCTTTGACGGGCTGGCGATGCCGGTCGAAGTACACGATATGCACGGCTTCGGGACCGACGACGCACACCCGGTTGTCCGGGTCCCAGGCGAAAAACAGCCGGCTCCGCAAGAGGCTTTTCTGCCCGCCCGTATCGTGCGTCGAAGGCGGTTCCCCGGGGCGGCTGATCCTCTTGCGGCTGCGGAGGAGCTTATGGGCCGTCCGCCAGACGAAAGCCCCGCCCTTGGACAGCACGCGCGCCTCTGCCCGGCCGACGGCCTCGATTACCGCCTCCTTATCGAAGAACCAGTTTTTGGAATCCGGCTTAAGAGCAATCACGGATGTCCGTAACTCACGAAAGTCAGCGAAATCACGCTGGTGAAACACTCCCCTTGATCGAGCTGTTCGATGGCGATCGCCGGCTCGATTTCCGTAGCCGTGCAAACCGCCCTTTGGCCGTCGGGCGTCAGTTCCAATAGCGAAGCCCAGCTAGCCAGATCTTCCACGAGGTCCAGAAAATCCTTCTGGTAGAAGCCGTTGCCGCTGTTACGCCAGGCCAGTGCCAGATTCAACTTGCAGGTCCGGGATTCGGTGGCGCGTCCGCCTAGCTCGATCTTTACGCTTTCGGGCACGACCCATGCGCGGTAGGGCCTCCCGGTGGGCAATTCCTCGAAGCTCGGGCGCGGACGCAACCCGGCCGACACCTCCAGGGTCCCGGAAAACTCCGAGGCGAGCCGGGCCGCCAAATCCTCCATCAGGGCATAAAGCATCACTGCACCTGCTTGGCATGGACCCGCAAGATCGTGCGGTACGGATCGGCCCAGCGCCATTCGGGCTCGCCGGCCGGGGCAAGCACCTCGTATACCGCTCCGTCGCCCAGCCGGACCCTATCGCCCCGCCGTGGGGTGCTGGGGGAACCGGCCAGAACCAACTCGGCAGCAGGTATCAAGAAATCGCATTCGGTCCAGCGCATTTGCACGCCGCCGAAGTCGGCCAGTTTCAAAAGGCTGCGACCGCGGCTGGCAAATACCTCGACCGCGCCCACACCGGGCCGCTCATAAGTCGCCGCGCCGGCGGCATTTTCGCTCAGTTGTTCGGCCAGCCATTGGGCCGCGGCGCTCAGCACGTCGCTCATGGCCCGGACTCCCGAAGCTGTTTCAGGACTTGCTTGCTCTCCACGGCGAAGCTCCGCATGGTTTGTTCCACGCCGCAGAGGACCGTTTGGAATTTCTCGAAGGCTCTCTCGAAGCGGCCGAAGGCGTCGGCGTTCCTCTGCATGGCCGCCGAGAACTCCCGGGTCAGTTTCAAAAGCTCGCGGATCTGCCAGACCACGATCCCCAGAAGGACCACGGAGAAGCCGGCGAAACCGTATTGGATGTAGGGGTCCATGAGATCCCGCATCGCTACTCTGCTCCTTCCGGATCCACGACGCCGCGCACGGCCCATCCGTCCGTCCAGCGGGTATCGCGGAAGTAACTTTCAGGCACGACGCCGAAGCCGGCCTGGCCCCAATCCGATCCCCAGGAATTGGCCACCTCGATGCCCCAGGTACTGCCGCGCTTGGCGAGCCCGACGCCGCACATGGCGTGGCCACCGCCACCGCCTCGGCGGTCGGGCACCCAGCCGTCCGAATCGACGTTGACGAAATTTGCCCCCACCAGAACGCCGAAGGCCACCAGGAAGCCGAACTGCAAAGCGCTGGCCAGTTGATCAAAGCTGGGGCAGTCCCAAGCTTCTAGCACCCGGAATTTGGCCGCCTCTTCCTGCCAATTGGCCGGCCAATTTCTGCGATGCCAATCCAATTGTCCCACCGTGCTGGCTTTACAAACGCCCTCTTTCTCCAGCGCCACGATGGCATCCGACAATAACGACCCGGCATCCATTCCGCCGTTGATTCGGCCGTAAAGGTTGCCCGCTGACAGTTCTACGAAAGGAAGCCCTACCTCGGCCCTCAACGTTTGCAGGGTTTGGACCGACGCGAACGCGGTGCAGGCTCCTTGCCCGTCCTGGTCCAAAATTTTCGGCACCAGGTGCCGATAAGAAACCGGTTTCCACTCGGAGCGGGGCAAGGTGCGGGCACCTACCCGCTCTTCCCACAGTGGCAGCACTTCGCCGGGAGCGTGGATTCTGGGCCTACAGCCCAGGATAATCGGCCGATTTTTGAACTCGATTACCGTTACCATGGCAGTGGGCACCTACCGGAGGGGCAATTGGGCACTACGGGCACAAGCCTCGGCACTAGAGGCACGAGCCGGCGCGGGGCCGCCTTCGGGAGGATCCCGAACTCGGCCAGAATCGACCGAAACTCGTTGGCCGATTCCGGCACCTTGCGGAAATAAGCTTTCGTGCCCCCGTCGTAGATGTAGAGCAGCGGCAGACCTTGTTTCAAGGCCTCGGCCAGCACGGGCTTCAATTCGCTTGGCGTCTGCCCATGCTCGTCCCGTACGTCCTTGTCGAAGACCCGGAAATTCCAGCCGGCGGCCGCCATCGCCTGCCGGCTGACCCGATCTGTGATGGCTTCCGCTTGCCCAGGCGTCCGCTCGGCGGTTTCTTCCAGCCACCAGATCGACTTGCCCACGGGGCTCGGCTTGGGCGGCTCAGGCGGTACGGGGCCGGGGGGAGTAGGGGGCACAGGTGGCACCGGGCCGGGGCCGGGGCCGGCGCCATTACGGCACTCATGGAGGAGGAGCGTTACCCTATCCCCCTCGGCATACCCGTACAGCACGAGGAAGGTCTGCTCCGTGCGGCTGGCGAATACCACCGCCGTTCCGCCGCCGGGCAGAAGCACCGGGAGTGACTTTTCTTCGGCAGTCTTCGGCCAGAGTCGCCAAAGGCCATTTGCTGGAGCGTCCTGCACTTTGAAAACGGCCATGTCGCCGGGCAGCACCGCCTCCGGGCCGACGATCTTCGGTTCACCGGCAAGACCTCCCAGCGGCCAGAAGGCGACAAGAATCCACAGGGCCCCTTTGCGCATCGCCTACTCTCTCTTCTCGATTGCCGGGGGCAGGAGTTGGCCCAGTAGGACCAGCAAATCCCCGATCTCTCGCATGATGCTCACGAGTTCGCGCAGGGTTATCCTGCCGTCCTCGCTGGCCTTGCGGATTTCGTCGATCACGTCACGGATTTCTTTCACCAGATCCATGGCTCACCTCACTGTTCCAGCCGCACCCGTACCGTCGCATCGGCGGACGCAGCCGCTTTGACCGCCTTGCCCATGTACTTGGTGCCGGTTGCGCTGGTAGTCGCGTACTTGTTGGTGTCGTCCCAGTAGACCTTGGTCCCAGCGCTGATGGCGCCGGTGGTCTTCACTACATCGAAGACGCCTGTCACCGCGATCGCGCCGAGCTTGTTGGCCTCGATAGCCTGGACGGCCACACCAACCAGGTCGCCTTGAACGACCACCTGCCCCGCCGCGACGGCGGACGAAGGCGTGTAGTCCACTTTGTCGCCTTCCTGAACGAAGGTTGCTTCAGCCATTGTGGTTTCTCCTGTTTTTTAGGTCGCCACGTTCTTGATCGCCCCGCGGTAGTCCAATTGGGCGGTGCCGAAGTCGAAATAGCACCGCATGGACAACCCAAGCACTTCGAACGAAGCGTCCGTGGATTCGATGGTCGGAGCGCGGCGGCCGTCCAGATAGGCCACCTGGAAGGCCGGTAGTAGCGCCGGGTTGGCCAGCAAGTACCAGGTCGTGCTTGAGTAGCCCGGAATCGCCGAGCTGGCCAGATAGGGGCTGACCACCACCGGGAATCGCCCGCGGAAGGGATTGTCCGTCGGCTCCTTCTTGTCGGTCGAACCGGCCACGGCCAACGTGCGGCTCACGAAAATCTGGTCGGCCAGCGGCTTCAATTGGGGCGGCACCAGCAAGTACCAGGGCGTGGCGTAGATCGGGTCCCCGCCGGCATCGGTCATCCCGAACATGGCCGCCTCGGCCTTGCCCAGGCCGTCGATGCTGAGCGGATTGGCGGTCAGCTTGTTGCCTTTGGTCGTGGCGTAGAAGCTGTCCGAAGCCTCCATCACCTTCTGGTACAGGGCCTTTTCCACGGCCAGCCGGGCCTTGCGGGCCAACTGGGCCGTCAGGCTGCGGAACGCCCCAAGATCGTCGTTGACGATGGCCTGGCGGCTCAGAGTGAGCATCTGCCCATAGGTGTCCAGCTTGTTGGTATAGCTGGTCTCGGACAATTGGCCGTGCTTCAACTCGCCAGTCGGGGCCACCTGGGCGAACTCACCAAGATGATCCAACCGATAAAGCGTGTGAACATGGAAGTTCGAGAAGTCGGCCTGGTCCGCGATGGTCTCGTAAGTGGCCTCGACGGCAGTAAAGGCGTCCAGGAGCAGCTTGTTGGCCGTCGCGCCTAAGATCCCGGGCAAGTTGATGCTCGAAAAGCCGGCTGCCTGCACATGGCTGTGTTGCGCTTCCCGGAGCGTTTCGTAGAAGGCCCGGGCGCCGTGCGGCGCATCAAAGCCTTGGGCCTTGAGGGCCGTCGCCAGCACGCCGCGCATTCCCAGGCGGCGGAATTGCCAGGCCCGTTCCACCACGTCGGGGCCGAAATCGCGATCCTTCGCCAGTGTCTCGTCGCTCACGCCGGCGGCCAGGCATAAAGCGGCCACCAGCACTTCCTGGGTCGGGGCTTTGTCCGCGCGCAGTTTGGGCGGCTGCGGCCTGGTCGCCCGCAAGATCGCCAACTCGGCCTGCTCGGGCGTCCATCCTTCGGATTCGGCCTGCGCGGCAATCTTTTCTAAGACTTCCATGTCCACACCTGGCCGGCTGGCCGCTTCCTCGACCAAGGCCCTGATGGTATCGAGCCGCTGCCGCTCCCGCTTGGCACGGGCGATGACTGCGGCGGGCGTCAAGTCTTCCGGCGGCGGACCGCCCTTAGGTTCGTTGTCGTCCTTGTTGGCGTCCATCCTGCTTTCTCCTTTCTTCTGAAAATTTACGTTCGGGGCTTGGGCCGCAATCGCCGCGAACGAATTGCGGTCGGCGCCCAAATCCACGAGGCTGATTTCATCCAGTTGGCTTTGTCGCACGAGATACAAGGGGCCGTCGAAACTCTTGCCGTTGGCCTGGGCCTGCGTGCCCGGTTTGACGAATTCGTAGGTCAACACGGTGGCCCCGATGGAAGCACGCCACGGAAAGCCGTTTTTGGCGCTGGCGATGATCTCGCGGGCCGCCGGCGTGTCGCGGGAAATCACGCCGGCCGCCACGACCTGGTTCTGGGAAACCTGGATCGTATCCGTATGGCCGACGCCATTGTCGGGGTTGTGGTTGTAGCGAAGGGGCAAGGTCTGGCTCGGTACTTGCAGGCCGGCCAGGTCGATCACGACCGGAAGCCGCCAGCCTTGCAAGCGCAAAGGCCCGCCCGTGTAGACGAGAATCTTCACCCGGGGCAGAGCGGAGGAGCCTTCGCCGGCCTGGGCCTCGATCTTCACGTTGCCCGCTTCGCAAAGCAATTGCAGCGTCTTGGCCGCATTGGCCTTGGCTTCATCCCACTGATGAATGCAAACCGCCGCGCGCTGCGATTGATCGGGGAACTCTTTGTTCATAACGTCATCTGCCATACAACGCCGGATAAAGTCTTCTCTGCTTTCATCAGGGGCAGGTTCAGGCAGTGGCATCTTGATTCTCTCCGTCGGGCTCCTCCTAGTTTTCCCGAGCTTCCAGAAGCCGATCGAGAACGATTCGCTCGATCTCGGCCTAGGTCACGCCAATCGCCCGCAAAAAGACTTGCAGGTCCAGCCGGCCGCTGGCGTAGTTGTAGCCCGAGAAATTGCCCATCACGATTCCCGGCGGCATCCCCAAGGCCCGCCCGATTTCCTGGAGGAATTGCCGGACGAAGAATTCTTTGTTCATTAGTTCATCTCCCATGCACCTGGCGATGAACTCGTTCCTCTTTTCATCGGGATGAGGTTCAGGCAGTGGCATCTTGATTCTCTCCGTCGGGCTCCTCCTGGCTTTCCCGAGCAGCGCCCGGGCCGCCTGCTTCCAGCCCGAGTTCCTGCATCAACGCCTTCTCCTTTGCCCTCTGGCGGAGGGCTTCCTCCCAATCGAACCCGAGCTTCCCGTACTCCTGTGCCAGGGTCGTGGCGTTGACGGCCAGAAGCGTGGCGGCCGCGTTGGCTTCCGCTTGCGGGTCCACGTGCGGTACGGCGTCCCAGAACCATTGATGCGGCAAGTCCTCTACGGGGCCGATCTGCTCGGGCAGAAGATTGCGCACCAATACAGCCTCATCGAACCAAGCTTCCAGAAGCCGATCGAGAACGATTCGCTCGATCTCGGCCTGGGTCACGCGAATCGCCCGCAAAAAGACTTGCAGGTCCAGCCGGCCGCTGGCGTAGTTGTAGCCCGAGAAATTGCCCATCACGATTCCCGGCGGCATTCCGAAAGCCCGCCCGATTTCCTGGAGCAATTGCCGGACGAAGTCCGGGTAAGTCGTAGAGGGCTGCTCGGCTTGCAGCTGAACGACCTTCCAGCCGGCCGGCACGGTAAGCATGCCGCTGCGTTGCAGCGGGATCTCTTCCCAAGCCTCGGCATCCTCCACGCCGTTGGCGGGCGGCAAATCAGTGTAAAGTAGCGCGGCGAAACTGGCGGCCGTTTCCGCCGCGCCTAGTACCGCCATCGTGTAACGCCGCAATTGGGCGAAAAGTCCCAGCACGGGCGTGAACTCGGGAATCCCCCGGGCCTGGCCGGGACGATCGGCCCTGAACCAGTGGATCATCGATTCCGCCGGCACACGTTCGAAATCGGCCTTCGGATTCCACCGCAAAGAACCAGGGTGGTCCTTCAGGACGTGGTACTCGATGGGATTGCCGACCGAATCGAATAAGATGCCATCTACTTCCTGTTCCGGCAGTAAAGTCTGGTCCGTTACCTGATCGGCCTCCACCAGCCGCAGGTCGAGGCTCACCGGGCCAATGCGCCCGTTGGTGATAAGCAGCGCGAAAGCCTCCCCGTCCACCGCCCGGGCAATCCGCATCGTCCGCAGCTTTTCGGCCAGGCGGATTTGCTTTGCCCATTTGGTCCATAGCCGCTCGATCCGGTTATTCGCCTCCTCATCGTCCAAGCGCATCTGAAGGCGGGGCCCGGTGCCGATAGTGTAGTTCGCCAGCGTCTGTACGATGCCGGCCGCATAGGCATTGTTGCTCACCTCGTAACGCGTGCGGTTGCGAAGTACAGCCCGGACCGCAGCGCTATTGGCCGCGTTGGCCGAAAGGGCATCGGCATTGGCCCAGTGCCGCTGGTTTTCCGCGGTAGTCTGCGCCGCATCGTACTTGGCCCGGATCAGCCGCAGCTGCGGCTTCGGCTTTCTGAAGAATCTGGACAGCGGCCAGGCCAACATCCAGGCCAACATCAGATCGTCCCTGGAAATTGAATCTTCTGCAGCAGCAAGCCCTTCCATTTCTTCTTTTGGGCTTGCTTGCCCTGGAGATAGCGGTCAGCCGCGATTTGGTCAGGCAACGGATGCTGGGTAGCCGTCATGCCATCGACGGACACCGTCTGTGGCTTGGTGGCATTGTCGGCGAGAATCTCTTCCAAATCAGCCATTTTTTCGCCTCCTTGCTGATTCTAGGCGAAAAAACAGGCATCGCACGCCGCCCAATAGATCGCGGCATTGCTACCGGTAGCACTATTTCCGCCAGTCACGATCGGCTGACCAGTGAGCAAGCTCGACCGTCACCGTGCGGTAGCCGCAATGACGGCACTGGCGACGCCTCCGGATCCGATCGCCCGGCAGTCGCTCGGTGTGGGTAACGTACCAGTGCGCGCAGCCGCAGCGCGGACACCGGATACCCGGTACTTCCTTGAATTCAGGCTCCATGCACCATCCTTATCTTCCCATCTTCTTTTGCAGCCGTTGCTCGGCGAAAGAAATCTTCCGTCTGAGGATAGGGCCTTGTCCTGCGAGTTCTACGCCCAGTGTCGAGGCCCCGACGCAGCAACCCACCAAACAATCCAACCAATGGTTGTCCGTGCATCCGGGCCGCAGCTTCCACTCATCGACCGTTCGTCCTCTGGCCGTCGTGCGAATGGGTTGTTCCGCTAAGAGATGGTCGGCCAACAGGACGTGTTCCTTCCGCTCGGTCCCATTGAGCACCAAGGCGCCGGCTGCTCCGGGCGAACAAGTCAGCCGGGCGCGCAGGAACGACTTCCAGAAGTTCGTGTCAAAGACGATGTGCCGAATGGCGCGATCCGCACGAATCGGCGGGATTCGCCAGTTCAGGCCCATTCGCTCCCCGTGCTGCATCCGATGCTCAGAGAATGGCAGACTGGACGCCCCCACGTATCGCCCATGGCTCGGCAACAGGACGCTGGCATAGGTGGATTGCCGGCAGAAACGATAAACGACATTGGTCATCGTACCCCAATTGGCATCGACCAAGCACCGCTCCACCCGCAGTTCGCCCCCCTCCTGCTTTGCCCATGCCTTTCCCAGAATCCGCTCGCTAAGGCGTCCCAGGCCTTCATACAGCGTGGCCTCCAGGCTTGGGGTCCGTAGATATTCGGCCAGCGTCGGGGCCGCGTCGTACAGCGTGAAATACCGCCTTCCCTGATCAGGAAAAGCCCCGTAGTCCACGAGGTGCCCACTGAAAGTGCCCTCCCATCCGACCACTGCCCAATAAAGCAGGTTTTCGTGGCAGTCGATAAAGGCGGTCAAGTGGATACATCCGCTCGGCACAACGCCCCTTGGACAGCGGTTCAATCTGGATACGATGTCGTCCGGGCTCAAGTCCGTTGCTTGCTGCTCCGTCGCCGGCAGCGGTTCATTCTGATACTCAGCCCAAAAAGCCGCCTCATCCTGGAGTTTTAAGTTCATCGCGTGCTGTACCGCCGATAGCTCGTCCGCGTTATACCGGGCAGGCCAAGCCACGAGCGCCCCCTCGTCCATGGCCTCCCGATTCTGGCGATAGAAGTCCGTGGCGTCGGCTAGGCCCCGCCCGGCCCGCAAGCTCTCCGCCAGGATTTCAGCGTACTGTTTCCAGAGGGCTTCATTTTTCGGGAACTGATAGATGAGCTTCGTTCGTTCTCCGTTCCACTCCGGATGCTTTTGGGGATTGAGGATGTTATCGGCCATGTCCCCTGGTCGGATGACCGTGCAGGGCATGATGCCACTGATCTTTTTGCCCGGGCCGGCCAGCCCTAGCACGGCCCCAGCCAAAATCGCCTCCCGCTGGGCGCACTGGCTCGGCGATCTGGCGCTTTCGTCCGTCTGCGGATCATCGATCACGACGAGGCTGGGCCGGACCATCCTGCCGTCCGGCCGGCGGAACTTCATGCCCCGCAGGCCTCCCGTGATTCCCGTCACCCGGAGAATGGCCCCGCTCGCTCGGCTGTTGGGAACGGTTGGCAGCACAATCTGGCGGGCGGTCCATTCGATATGCGTCCGCTGGCCCCCTACGAGCTGGCCCCGACAGCGGTTGGCGATGCCTTCCAGGGCATGTATGGGGCCAACCGCCTCCGAGAAGTCCTCCTCCAAAAGCTCATTGCTCTCCAGCTCAGCTTTGATGTTGGCCAGCATGTTCTGGGCGTGACCTTCGTCGGAGCCGATTAAGCACACGAATTCACGGTGTCCAAAGAGGACTGCCCACAGGCAAGCGATTTCGGCCAGCGTCGTCTTGCCGGAACCCCTGGGCATAGCCACGGCGAATAGGCCCCCTTCGAGAACGGCCTTCTCGATCTTGGTTATGACCCGCAGGTGATCGTCGGACCAGGGGAGGGTAAAGACCTGGGGGAAGTAGGTTTCGCAGAAATAGCGAAAACTTCTGGCCGCTTTGCGTTTTTTGCGGGGGTGTTTGGGCGGGTGGACGGTCTGAGATACGTCCCGACCCAGAAGGGATTGGGTCCGGAGGATTTTTGCAACTTGTTGCCGCCTTTTTTCGTACTGTTTGTTTGGCGGCTGCCGATCCATCAGGCCTCCGAGCCGTCAGTTGCTAGCTAAGTGTACCCAGATTTTCGGGTGTTCCCGTAGGGCCGATCGCCGCCGCAAAAGTTTGTAGGACCCATAGCTTGGGCCAGCGCCACGCGCACGGCACAGCGGGCCGGCCTAGGGCACAACGGCAGGAAAGGACAAGCGTCCGTCGTGTTTCCGGTTACGAGTCGCCATTGGCTTCCCATTGGCGCGGGTCCGCCAGGGCCCACCTGGGCACGTCGATGGCGTGCAGCCATCGTCCTGCGTCCAGCCAGGTGGGAGCATATCTGGCCAGTGCGATTGCACCCAGGCCAGTGGCTTACGCAGACGCACGTCATCGGCACCCTCCAGCAGGCGATCCAGCCAGACCCGGTGCTCGGGCAGGCACCAGGCCATCGCTTGCTCGTCCACCGGCAGGTCTCCCAGTCTTCCTGCCAACAATCATCCACGCAGCCAAGCTACCCATCCTGAGTGGATCGTGGCACCAGCGTCAGCTCGATCAGGCCACGCCGGGTCGTGCGGATCCGCCGAAAGCCGGCCCGGCGAAAACAATACCCAGGCACCGCAGAATCCACGCGGCGCGGGTCTACCCAGGTGGTAATGGCTTGCCCAGGCCACCGCTGCCAGGCCAGGCGGCAGACCTGCCGGATCAGCTCCGAGGCTCGTCCCCGGTGGTCCTCACGCCGGAAACACGTCAGCCACACTCCACTGCGACCATCCGCCAAGCGTCCCCGCCGAAAGATCGCCAGGCTGCGCAGGTCCGGCGTCACGAGGATCAGATACTCCCCAGGACCGACGATCCGCCGCAGGCGTCTCCCTGAGGTGTGCCGATACCGCCGGGCTGAGTAGTGCCGACGGTAGATCGCCGCCGCGTCAAGGTCGCCGTCTCGCACGCTCCAGAGCGCGTAGCACGGCAGCAATAGCTGGCGCTCCGTCATGGCGACTCCTTCACGAGGAGTAAGCGGCATTAGTACTACACATCATCCCTATGCTCTATCAAGACAGCCGAGTAGGTACACCCATCGGGCGCCACTATCTCGGCCTCGCTCTCGCCGTTGCAACCATAGTGTTTTTCACTCAAGAAACTCCCAACTCCTTACCTACTTGGGCCAGTCTCGGGGATCAGCCATCGCCCACTGCGGCACGTCGATCTGCCGCAGCAAGCGACTGATCTCCAC
>Ga0123519_10005381_pt1 | contig 20440 bp, 16 predicted proteins | sample YelNatPaOPRAMG02_FD_87396 | JGI IMG/M metagenome (GOLD analysis project Ga0123519, IMG submission 87396) | Hot spring microbial communities from Yellowstone National Park - Yellowstone National Park OP-RAMG-02 (version 2) | ecosystem: Environmental > Aquatic > Thermal springs > Hot (42-90C) ...
AAAGGATTTTATAGATCAACCTATAAGGATTTATTCCTCTGGAATGGTTGCAAGACTTGCCTTTTCAGTTATTGCCCATCTTGATCCAGAAATACTTTTAATAGATGAGGTTCTTGCAGTAGGGGATATTGAATTTCAAAAGAAAAGTTATAATAAGATATTAGAATTTAAACAAAAGGGAATAACAATGGTGCTTGTAAGTCATGATCTTGAAAACATAAAAAATCTTTGTGATAGAGCTATTTGGTTAGAAGATGGAAAGATAAAGATGGACGGAAACCCTGATGAAGTGGTAGAGGGATATCGGAAAAGTATCATAAAAGAATAGAAAAATGGTTTCAAAACAATAATTGACAAACTGTAGAGCTAACTTAAAATATAACTTATAGTAAATTTCGGGGGTTTGTTTATGAAAAAAAAAGAGAAAAGAGAAAAAAAAGGTTTTACTCTTCTTGAAATCCTTATAGTTATCGCTATTATAGGGCTTATTGCCTCATTGATTGTTCCAAACCTTATAGGTAGATTTGAAAAATCAAAAGAGGAAATTGCAAAAGCTCAAATTGAGATGCTTTCCAGTGCAATTGAGGCATTTAAACTTGATGTAGGAAGATATCCAAATACTCTTGATGAGCTTATAAATTGCAATGACCCTAACTGTAGAGGACCATACCTTGCCAAAAGACAAATACCAAAAGATCCTTGGGGAAGAGATTACGTATACAAATATCCTGGAGAACATGGACCTTACGATTTATACTCTTTTGGTCCTGATGGTCAACTTAACGAAAAATCAATTACAAATTGGGCTAAGTAAATGAATTTTGAACAAATTTTAAAAGAAAAATTTCAGATAAAAGAAGAAGACTTAAAAAAAGCCTATCTTCTTAAAAAAGAATCTTCTTTTTCAATTGGACAAATATTGGTAAGTTTAGGAGTTTTGTCAGAAGAACAACTTATTGAAGCTTTATCTTTTTATCTTGGTATTCCCATTCTTGATAACAACTTTAAAATTGAAGAATCTTTTAAAAATAATATAAATGAAAAACTAAATATAAAATTTTTAATTGAAAAAAAATGTATTCCTATAAAAATTGAATCAGAAACACAAACTCTTTTTATTGCAACTTCTGACCCTTTTAACTACGAAACCTTTAATTATATAACCAATCTTACAGGGTTTAAGATAAAACTTTTCCTTACAACAGAAGAAAAGATAAAAGCCCTATCTAAAGCCTTTATTTTTGAAGACACAACAGAAATAAAATCCTTAGAAATTGATGAAGATGTTGAAAAGCTCACTGAACTTGCTTTTGAAGCTCCGGTAATAAAATATCTAAATAATCTTATAACAAAAGCAGTTGATTTAAGAGCAACTGATATTCATATAGAAAATTACAAAAATAAAGGACGAGTAAGATTTAGAATTGATGGAATACTTCATGATATAGAATCCTTAGATGAAAATTTTGCAAGAGCTGTTATTTCAAGAATAAAACTTCTTTCAAATTTAAACATTGCAGAAAGAAGACTCCCACAAGATGGGAAATTTTCAACAAAGGTTGCTTCTATCGTTCTTGATATAAGAGTTTCTACAATTCCGATGGTTCATGGAGAAGGAGTTGTAATGAGGCTACTTTATAGGGAAAGACTTTCCTTTGATATAAAAGCTCTTGGAATGGAAAAAGACCATTATGATTTAGCCTTAAAGCTTATTTCCTATCCATATGGAATACTTCTTGTTACCGGACCCACAGGTTCAGGGAAAACCACAACCCTTTACTCAATGCTTACTTACTTAAATAGTGACGAAAAAAAAATAATCACCATTGAAGATCCAGTGGAGTATCAACTTGAAGGAATAAATCAAATTCAAGTAAAGCCAGAAATAGGGCTAACTTTTGCTAATGCCCTTCGCTCAATCTTAAGGCATGATCCAGATATAATAATGGTTGGAGAGATAAGAGATAGAGAAACAGCAGAAATTTCCATACACTCAGCCCTAACAGGTCATCTTGTTTTAAGCACTCTTCATACAAATGATGCACCAAGCAGTCTTTTTAGACTTATTGAAATGGGTATTGAAGAATATCTTATCAATGCCTCTATAATTGGAGTTATTGCTCAAAGAATTGTAAGAAAAAACTGCCCTTATTGTAGTGAGGAAATTTCCTTAGATGGGGAGTTAAGAAAAGCTTATGAATTAGATGATTTGCAAAAAAAATGGGAAGACTTAATTGGTGAGCCTAAAATTTTAAAAGGTAGAGGTTGTTCTCAATGTGTAAATACTGGCTATAGAGGAAGGATTGCAATCTTTGAAATTTTTGAATACGATGATGAACTTAAAGAAGCTTTTCTTAAGCTTAAATCTCTTGAATCCTTTAGAAAATATCTTAAAGAAAAAAGAAATTTCCGAACACTCAGGGAAGATGGATTTATAAAGGTTTTAAAGGGGATTACTACCATTCCAGAGATTTTAAGAGTATGCTAAAAGAGTACCAATGCACCTATATTGAACCTTCAGGAATTGAAAAAAAAGTAATCATTTTAGCAAGGGACACCAAAGAAGCTATACAAAGACTTAAAGAACAAGGTTTTATCATTACCGAGATAAAAGAAAAAACCAAAAAAGAAATTTCTTTCACCCTACGGAAAGGAATAACTCAGCAAGACCTCTATAATATTGCTAATCAATTGAGTATTCTTATTAGATCAGGAATGAAGATTGATGAGGCATTAAATCTTTTAGTTTCTACTTCAAAAAAACAAAAACTAAAAGAAGTTTTAACTACTGTAAATCAAGAAATAAAGGCAGGACAAAGCGTTGCTAAGGCAATAGAAAAAAATAAACTTTTCCCCTCAGTTTGTGTAAGTATGATCTATGTAGGAGAATCAATAGGTAATCTCTCTACAGCTTTTGATAATGTAGCTCAATATCTTAAGTTTCAGATAGAACTCAAAAGAGAAATCATTAATTCCCTTACTTATCCCTTTTTCCTTATTCTTGCGAGTATTGCTACACTTATATTTATGTTTAATTTTATAATTCCCAGATTTTTTGCTATTTTTGAAACAGCAGGAAAAATGCCTTTACCAGCTAAATTTGTTTTTGCGGTAGCAGCTGTTTTTAATATTAAAATTATTTTTCTCTTTTTTGCTTTTATTCTTTTCTTTTTTCTTTTAAAACAATATAAAATCATCAATCTTGATACAAAAAAAATAACAGGAATTATAAGTAAAATTCCTTTAATAAAATCTCTTCTTTTTTATCTTGAACTTTCAAGATTTTGTTATTCTATGCATTCAATGCTTAAAAGTGGGGTGGAATTTATAAAAGCTGTTAAACTCTCTGCAGACCTTATTCAAGATGGAGCACTTAGAGACGCCTTTTTAGCAAGCATAAATGAAATAAAAAAAGGTAAAAGAATCGCTGAAGTTTACTCTCAAATTGCCATTCTTCCAGATATCTTTACCAATCTTGTTGTTGTTGGTGATGAAAGTGGAAATCTTTCTGAAATATTTTTTGAACTTTATCAGATATTTAATGATAGATTTAAAACTGCAATAAGAAGATTTCTCACCCTACTTGAACCAGCTATAATAGTTTTTATGGGTTTAATAGTAGGTTTCATAGTGATTTCTCTTATTCTTACCGTAATGAATGTAGGAGCAATCAAATTCTAAAATGAAAAATTATGGATTTACCCTTGTTGAAATCCTTATTGTTATTGCTATTATTGTCTTAATTTTTTCTGTAACCTTACCAATTTCTTATGAACTTTATGAAACTTACAAAAATTCTCTAAAAGCTCAAGAAGTTATGCTTTATATTGCTTCTTTAAAAAGGGGATGTTTTCTTTATAGTGAGGAAAAAGAGATATCTTCTTCTGAAGGAGCTTTAATTGTTAATGGAGAACCAAAGGTTTTTCCTGGGGTTTATATTTTAGTAAAAAAGCCTTTTAAATTTTTTAAAAATGGAACATCAAACGGAGGAGAGGTAGAAATTAGAGTTGGCGGTGAAAGATATAAAATCATCGTTTCAGCACCTTTTGGAGAACTTTCTCTTGAAAGGATAGGATATGAAAAGGCTTAAAAAGGGTTCTATTACGATAGATGTTTTAATTGCTGGGATGGTTCTTACAGCAGGAATTGCAGCAAGCATGTATCTATTTAACCTTGGCTTCCAATATCTTGAAAAAGTAAATACTGCAAATGCAATTGCCCTTAAAATATCTCAAACTCCTGCTTTACTTAGAACACTTGACCTTTCTAAAGAGTCAGGTGTTGAAGATCTTGGAGATGGGGTAACCCTTGAATGGACATCCAAATTAATAGCTAAATCAAGACCTGAAAGGTTAGCAGAAGTAAAAATTCCTTCAATACATGAACTTTATCTTTACGAAGTAACCCTAAATTTTAAATATAAAGACACAATAAAAACTTATAAAATAAATGTTTTCAGGAGTAAAGCAGTTGTTTCACCAGAAGAAATTGGTATCTAAGGGATATACCCTTATTGAGGTTATTGTTGCTGTTGCAATTTTTACTACAATGCTTATGCTTGGAAGTTTTGCTTTAAATCAAACTTTAATGCAGTATAAAGCCCTTGCACAAAAGGGATTTAGTTTCTGGCAGTATGCTAAAATTGTTTGGCTTGATAAAAGCATAGGCTCTATTACCGACTATTATGTAAAAGATAGACAATATGGTTGGTTTCCCTATTTTAAAGGAGATTTAAATGGTTTCTCCTATGTATCTTTGTCTCCTTTTGCTGAAGATTCTCCTTGTGTTGTCTGGATTTTAAAAGAGAAAAATGAAAAAGGAAAATATGACCTTAAATATTACGAACTTCCTGTTTCTACAAAAAAATATGAAGATATTGAAAATGATTTTGTATTTGAAGACTATAAGAAAGGTAACGCTTACTTTGTTTTAACGGATGTTCAAGAAATCAATTTTCAATACTACGGATTTGATATAAGTAAAAGGAAATATGAATGGTTTAACGAATTTGAGGGAAAGTTGAAAAAAACTTTACCTTCAGCTATAATGATAAGCTACAAAGATGATGAGGGAGATAAAAAATTACTTTTAAAAATCGGCACAAACTCTATGATGAAGCTAATTTATAATGAGATATATCCATACAAATAAAAAGGGCTCAGCAACGTTTTTAATGGTTCTTCTTGTAATGGTTATTTTAACTGTCTCCATAGGTTTTAATTGGCTTGTAAGAGAATATATAAAATCTGCTCAGGCTTTTCAGCAGAAAGCAGAAGCTATACTTAAAGCGCGCTCAACCTATGATACACTCATTTACTTAATGTTAAATGGAAGATTTACAGCAAAAGAAATTATTCTTCCAAAAATTGAGGGACTTCCTGAAATAGAAAAAATTCCTTTAAATGGGACTGAAGTTTCCTTTTTAGAAGACCTTACAGTAAAAGTGCAGGATTCAAATGGATTGCTATCAGTAACAACGATTAATACAATAGCACTAAAAAGGCTTTTAACCTACTTTGGAGTTGAGCCTCAAAATGCAGACATATTTATAGATTCTCTTTTAGACTGGATTGATCAAGATGACTTAACAAGACTAAATGGTGCTGAAAAGGGGTGGTATTCTTCTCAAGGCTTAAAATATGAACCAAGAAATTATCCTATCCAGTATAAAGAAGAACTAAAACTCGTAAGGGGAATGAATGCAGAACTTTATTCAAAAATTGAGCCATATATTAGCCTTTTACCAGCAACTGGCTTTAATCCAAATACCGCTCCGGACCCGGTTTTAATTGCCTATCTTGATATTGATAATGAAACCTTGAATATGCTTAAAGAATATATGCAAACCAAACCTGTTACCTCTGATGCAGAACTTTATTCCCTTACAGGAAAAAGAATTGTTAAAGAAGAAGGTTTATATTTTTTTCCTTCCTCCTATCTTGAAATAACTGTCCAAGCTGGAAAACCAACCCCCTTTTACACTATAAAGGCAGGTATTTATTTAAACGAAAATATTTATTCTCCCTATAGTATAATTTACTGGAAAGAGGAATAAATGATTGTAGCATACTTACAAAAAGAAGGGGTTAAGTTTTACAAAATTAAAAACGGGAAAATTCTTGAGGTTCCCCAAGAATCCTTAAGATTTGCTAAATTTTTTTCTAAAAAAATACTTGTAATTTCAAAGGAGCTTCTTTTTTACACCAGAAAAACCTATCCACCTATCCCTTTAGCAAAGCTTAAAAAAGCAATCCAACTTGAGATATCAGAGCTTTTTCCGATTTCTAATTTAGACTACACTGTTAGAGTGTTTGAATCCACCGAAAAAGGAAAAATTGTAGATATGTGGGCATGGTCAAAAGATGAGTATGAAAGGATTTCAAAATTTTTCCCTTTCCAGTATGTAATTCCAGAAGATTTGCTTTTTGTAGACGAAGAATCAGCTCTCAAAATATTTTACTCAAAGGGTATTTATCATCTCATAGCTTGCTCTAAAGGAAAGTTTTTAGGAACCCTTTCCCTTGCCAATTTAACCCAGAAAGATATTGAGTTATTTTTAGCCGGTCTCACTTTAGCAAGTCCTGCCCCTTATCAAGAAGAAATTAAAAAAATAATAATTTATGGTGATATATTAAAAGATATAAACCTTAAAATGATGGTTATAAGAATTCCAGCCCGTCCTTATCCTATCTCTCTTGAAAGAATCCCTAAAATAGATCTTAAGGAATTCAAAATAAGAAGAGTTCTTCCTTTTAAATTAGACCAATTTCTTAGAATTCCCATTTATGCTTTAGCTGGTTACTCAGTTTTTCTATATTTTACTGCCCAAAATTATAACTCTGTAGTTAAAGATTTAAAAGCTAAAATTTCAGAGCTTGATAGAAAAATAGCTTCTCTTGAAAATAGAAGTGGAGCTACAAAAGATTATTCAGCCCTTATTTCAGAGGTTAATAAAAAAGTTTCAGAAACCGTTTCCCCCTTAACTATTATGAATGAGCTTGCCAAAAAAATCCCCCCCGGATGCACTTTAAATAGATTTGTTTTAAATGAAAAAAAACTTGAATTAGCGATGACCTTTGAAGACCCCCTTGAAGTAATTGAGGTTTTACAATCCTCAAAAATGATAAAATCAGTAAAACTTGAAGGAACACCTATTAAAAAAACAGGCTCTCGTTTATATGATTTTCGTTTAACTTTAGAGCTTGAAAGTGATTAAAATGGTTAAAAGAGAAGACTTAAGAAAAATAGGGATTTATCTCATAATTGCCCTTGTAATTCTCAATTTTGTTATAAAACCTCTCAATTCAAAAATAAAGCAAAATAAAGAGATGCTTTCAGAATTAAAACAAGCCTATCTACTCAAAAAAGAACTTTATGAAAAAAAACTTTATCTTTCCCAAACTTCTCAACAAGTAATAAGTGAACCTAAAAGCTTATCCCTTCTTTATTCTAAAGACGAATCTTACGATTTAATAAGAACTAAGGTTTTAAAATGGCTTATGAAAAAAGCAGAAGAAAAGGGTTTAATCATTACAAATTTTGAAATCCCAGAAGTAAAAAAAGGAAAAGAGATAACTGAAATAAATGTCTTACTTCGCCTTAAAGGAAAAATAAAACCTTTCCTTGAGTATCTTAAAATGGTTGAATCCTATGATAAACTTATATTAATAAAAAATCTTGAACTTTATCTTTCTGGTCAAGAATTTAATATTGCTATTACTTTTTCCTTTTTCAGGAGAGAAATATGAAAATTGCTGAAAAAATCGCTGAGTTAAAAAATTTCAAACAATATACAGTAGATTTTTTAATTTTAATAATTTTTTGTTTCTTAGGTTTTGCATTTTCAGAAAAACCCAGTCTTGAACTTTCATCCCCCCAAAAAAAACCTATTTATCCTGAAAAAAAATTAGAAATAGAAGAAATAAAAACACACAAACTTGAGATTAATGATATAATGAAGAGAAATCTTTTTACAGTTGATGGAAGATACGGTGATAAAATAGAAAGACCTCCAGAAAATCCCTATAGCCTTGTTGCAGTTGTAATAAGGGGTAAAGAAAAAAAAGCTATTTTAAAAGATTTTACAAATAATCTTTTTATAGCAAAAGAAAAGGAAAAAATGATTGATGGCTATATTATAGAAAAAATAGATAAAAATTTGGTTATTCTTAAAAGGGGTAAGCAAAAAAAGGAGCTTAAAATTTTATCAGGTAAAAGAGAGGGGGTGAAATGAGAGCCTTAATTTATCTTTTATGTTTAATCTTTCTTTTTTCATGCTCAGCAAAAGAGCCTCTAAAAATAGTTAAACAACAAGCAGTTCAACCAGTTACAAAGGAAGTCTCTTCCCAAAAAGAAAGTCAAAAAGAAAGCCAAGAAATTTTAATAGAAAAAGCTGAAAAAACTGAAGAAAAAAAGCAGGAGTTGCAGTATGAAGAGATAAATCTTCCCAAATACGAAAGAAAAACCCCTCCTAAACCCTTACCCCTTGAGGAGAAAGAAAAGAAGCAACTTGATTTATCAGCACTGGTTCAGATAAAAGAGCCTGTAATAGTTAATATTGAAAGTATGCCTCTTTCAGATTTTATAATCTATGTTATTGGTGAAACACTAAAAGTAATGTTTTTAATGGATGAAGATGTAATGAAGAATAAAACTCCTATAACTTTAAAGATGTCAAATCCCATGCCACCTGAGAAAGTTCTTGAAGCGGTTATTGGAATGATTGAACGCTATGGGATAGAGGTTGATCAAAAAGATGGTGCCCTTTATTTTTTTAAACCAAAGCCTAAGCCTCCAAGAAAACCAGTTGATATAAGAATTGGAGAAGAAGTTCCAGAGTCCCCAGCAGAAATAATTCAAGTTATTCCTCTCAAATATATAAGAACTACAGAGATAGAACCTTTTATAAGAGAGTTTTATAAAAACATAAATTTTAGGGTGTATTTTAGAGAAAATGCATTAATTTTTCAGGGTCCTGCATCAAGCATAAAAGAGGTTGCAGATTTTGTTAAACTTTTTGATGTTCCCTATTTACAGAATAAAAAGATTATTCTTTTAAGGCTAACTTACTGGCAAACTGAAGATTTTATAAAGCAGATATCAACTATTCTTGAAGGTCTTGGTTTTACTATTGCAAAAACCCCAAAAGAACCTGGAATTTATTTTATCCCCATAAAATATCTTAATAGTATTTTGGTTGTTGCACCAGATGAAACAACTCTTTCTCAAGTAATTGATTGGACAAAAAGGCTTGATACAGCAGAAAGTGCAGGAACAGAGGAAAAGGCTTTTGTTTATTCACCAAGATTTTCAAAGGCATCAGATCTTCTTGAATCACTTAAAAAGCTATTTTCACCTATGGAGGCTCCTCCACCTCAAGCTCCACAGCAAAAACAACCAGCACCTGCCAAACCTCAAACTCTTTCTATATCTGGACTTAAAATCTCAGCTGATGATAAAAGAAATCTTTTACTTATAATGACAACTCCAGCTCAATACAAAACTTTACTTACCTATCTTGAAAAGCTTGATGTTCCACCAAGACAGGTTCTTATTGAGGCAATGGTTGCAGAGCTAACTCTTTCAGATGAGCTAAAATATGGATTTGAATGGTTTATAAGAAATAAAATGTTTGAAGGAAATTACACCCTTGGAGCAACCTTTGGAGTTCCTACCACCCCAGGTCTTACTTATACATTTCTTTCTGAAGCAGAAAGGTTAAGAGTTATCATCAATGCCCTTGCAGCAAAAAATTTAGTTAATATTCTTTCAACTCCAAGACTAATGGTTTTAGATAATGAAGAAGCAACCATTCAGGTTGGAACAGATGTTCCAGTGGTAACAGGGCAGGTAACAACCGCAGAAGCTGCAGGGGCAACAACTGGAGTTGTTCAGTCTATTCAATATCGTTCAACAGGTGTGATCTTAAGGGTAAAACCAACAATAAATACAGAAGGGCTTTTAACTTTAAATATAACTCAGGAAGTATCAGAGATGGGTTCAAACCCACCAGGTGTAGCCTCTCCTACTATCTTAGTAAGAAAGATAAATACAAATGTTGTTGCCTCATCTGGACAAAGTATTGTTCTTGGAGGGCTCATGTCTGAAACTCAAAGCATATCAGAAAGCAAAGTCCCTTTTATTGGTGATATACCAGGTTTAGGAGAGCTTTTCAAAAGTAAGTCTAAAGAAAAAAGAAAAACAGAACTAATAGTTATACTTACTCCTAAGATTATTTCAACCTTAGAGGAAGCATCAAAAATAACAGAAGATTTTAAAAAAGAACTTAAGTGGTTTAAGTAAGGTTTTTATTGACTATTTTTAGCTATAACTTAAAATTAATTATGAGGTAGAGAATATCCGGATGGAGGGGGAGAATGGATATTATTTTACCTGTAGAAATATATGAAGCTTTTGAGGTAACTTTTGGAAAAGAGCGAGCAAAGGAAGTGATCAAAGCCTTAGAGAGAGCTATTTCAGAAAGAATAAATTACAGGTGGGCAACAACAAAAGAAGAATTACTTGATGCTATAAGAAAAGAATTTATTACGAGAGACATTTTTGAAGAAAGAATGAATTCTTTGAAGGCAGAACTAATTGGTACGAAAGATATTTTTGAAGAAAGAACGAATTCTTTGAAAGCAGAACTAATTGGGAAAATAGAAGTATTATACGAAAAAACCGAAAAAGATAAATTGGAACTTAAAGAAAAGATTGGTATGTTAAACCAAAAACTTAATTTTTTAATTCTTCTCGTGATTATAGCCCTTACCCTTATGAATCCGGTTGTTGCTGAGATATTAAAAAGTTTGCTAAAACTTGGATAAAGTAGAAAGAAAAAATATTTGTGAAAAAATATGAAAAAATTTAAAAAAAATACTTGACAAAAAAGAAAAACAGGTAAAATTCTTAAAAAAATTTTAAAAAGAGCCCTTGACAAAAAATGAGAGATTAATAAAATTTTTTAAAAAGTTTTTTGAAAAAGACTTGACAAAAATTGGGAAATCTATATTATAAAATGAAAAAATTAAATTTAAAGGAGGTGTGGGATGGCTGAAGAAAAAAACAAAAAAGAAGGAGGTTTAGGTATGAAAAAGGACAAAGTTAAAAAGTTTTTTATCACTGGAAGTGTAATCGCTGCCTTGGGGATTTTAGGGTTGGCTTCTCAATCAAAGGCTGTAAAGATCCTTGGTAATAATAGCACCGGAGATTTTCCACTTGCAAAATGCGATGGTGTTTGCACCTATTTAGCTGCCTATGAATATTATGGTAATAAAGAAGGAGTTATTGCTGGAGAAGATAATTTAGATACTATTGTAAAATTTCAACTTGGAGTGAATTACTCTACTAATGATACAGTCTCAATAAAGCTTACTGGAGCTGAGTTTTTAGCACCAGATGACCTTGATAGCGATGCTACTCAGTATTGCCTTGTTGATGCAAGTAATAGTAGTAACGTTTTTGCAGTTCAAAATGGACCTCATACATTCCCTACAAATACGCTATATCTTAGTTTCATACAAGATGCATCTAAAGATACTAAATTAACCTTAGCTGTTTGTGATGACACTCCAGATTATGTAGATGATATGACCAAGGTTCAGCTTGATCCTAATTTAGGTGCCTCTTGTGATAAACCTGCAATAGTTAAGATTAAATGGAATTATCCAAACGATTGTTGTGAAGCAGATTTTATTAAAATAACAGCTAAGTCTGCTATAGCTTCTCAACCTTTAAATCTTACTGCAGAATTGGATGCTGATAATGATTTTAAAACCTTTTTAGGAGGATATACAATAAGAGATGCTTGTTGTACTCCAGGAGCTGCTGGTTGTCAATGCGGAGTTGCTGGTGAATGCTTTGGGTCAAGAGAAACAACTCCTTCTGTATGCGGAAATTGGTGGGTATTGGGTTCCTCATTTGTTCCTTCTCAAATGAATATTGCTAAGATTTCTTTTGACCTTGTTTCTTTATATGAAGAGAAAGGTATAAAAGAAGTTAGATTTGGTGATAACAAAACTAAATGCACAACAAGTGATTATAAAACATGGCATTGTGAATCAGATTGTATACCTTGCCCACTTTGCGAAACAGATACAAATAAATTAGAGGTAGAAGTAACAGGTGATACTGAACTTAATCCAACCCTTTGGACAGTTGCTAATCCAAGTGTTACTGACATTTGCCCAACTGATCCAAGGGTAAAAGATATTTGTTGCAATTTACTTGCAGGTCCTGCAGGTGCCTGGTATGGCGGTCTTGAAGCAATTATCCCCTTTGTAAAGAAATCAGATATAGCTAATACCTATATTAAACTCTTTAACAGATACAAAAAAGATGCAAAATTATTTGTTGAAGTATTTAATAAAAGTTCAGAAAGCATGATACTTGCTGTAAAACAAATTCCTAATAAAGGAGTAATTCCTGCAGGTGGAGCCCTTGAGATCACAGGTGAAGATTTAATGAACATTTGTCCAGAATGTGATTGGAATTTTGGTCAGGCAGTTAAATTCCTCGTAAGAGTTCCTGCTCAAGCTGGTTGCGTGAATATCGTTGATGAAACAGCTTGCTACAACAATCCTAATGACCCATACATTGAAGGAATCGTGGTTAGCGTTTTTGGAAATCAACAAAGAAGCGTTCCTCTTAAGTTTAAAGCCTTCAAGCAGGGTCAATACAACGAATAATTTTGAAGCCTAATTTTAACCTTCAAGGGGGCTAAAGCCCCCTTTTTTTATTTTAAGTTCTTTTTATTAAGTGATATGTGTATGTGGGTAAAACTGTCCTCCTAAACCTTGTTTATTCAAACCAAAATTAATCATTCCTTTTAAGTTTCAGTTGTAAAGCTTAAATTTTCTGTTAAATTTACAAACTATGAAAATCTTTCTTTCAGGCTACTATGGGGCAAAAAACCTTGGAGATGAGCTTCTCCTTTTAAAGGTCATAGAGGACATTTTAACTATAATTCCTGAGGCTGAATTTCTTGTTTGGTCCATAGATAAGGAATTTACCAATAGCTTCCTTAAAGATTATCCAGCGGGTGCAGTAGATAGGTTTGATCAAACAGATACGGTAAATGCCATAAAAAGCTCTGATATAATTGTCTTAGGTGGTGGCGGGATTATTCAAGAATATTACGGAATTAAAATTGAAGACCTATTTAAAGACTTTGGCTATCATGTAGTTTCTTATGCTATCCCCCCTTTTTTGGGAAAGATTTTTGGCAAAAAGGTTTTTTATTGGTGTCTTGGGCATGGACCAGTTGTAACCGAAGATGCCCTTTACTTTAGCAGATGGTTCTATTCTTTAGCAGATTGTATAACCGTGAGGGATGAAGTTAGCTTTGCTGAGATTAAAAATCTTCTCCCTTCTGCTAAGGTCTATCTTGATACTGACCCTTTGCTCCATTTTGATTTTAAAAGGTATGCGGAAGAGAAAAAAGAGCAAAACGTCCTTGGCGTTGCCATAAGAAAATGGTTTTTTGAAAATACTTTAGTAGAAAAGGTTAGTAGGGCTTTAAGGAAGCTTATTTCAGAAAGACCAGAGCTCAAGGTATCCCTTATACCTTGCGACCTAACCCTTGACCCCGAGGTTTTAGAACGGTTAGAAGCATTTCTTCCAGAGGATAGGCTGGTAAGGTTTGAGATTAAAAGGATCGAAGACATAGTTAAAGCCATTTCACTCTGCGATTGGTTCTTAGGGATGAGGTTACATTCTTTGATTTGTGCCTATAAACTTGAGATACCTTTTTTAGCGCTCTCTTATGATGTTAAGACTGAGGAATTTGCAAAATTAGTTGGTGCTCAATCAGTAAAAACAACTGAGTTAACCGAGGATGAGCTATTTTTAAAGCTAAAAGTGCTTATAAATTCAAAATCCTTGGAACAGAGGGAATTTCCTTACAAAACCCCAGAAATTTTTAAAGCTTTTATAAAGAATGAAATTTTAGCTGAGCAAGAAGAACTAAAAGAGGTTAAGGTAAATAGCCATATTTCAGGCTATCTTCAGGATTTTGTAAAGACTTTATTGCAACAAAGAGAGGAATTGCAGAGAAAGATCTCAGTTTTTCAGCAATGGAATGAGGAGCTAAAGGTTCAGAATGAGAGGTTAAAGGCTCAACTTGAAGAACTTAATGCCAAGTTTGAGGAGCTAAGGTCTGAGAATGAGGAGCTGAGGTCAAAGCTTGAGGAGCTAAGGTCTCAAAGGGATCAGTATTTTATGAACCTTAGTGAAATTTATAACTCTAATGCTTGGAAGGTTGTTAGGTTTTACTATAAACTTAGGGATACTACTCCTTTAAGATATCTTTATCCATTTTACAAACCACTGATTGATAAGATTTTTGGGAAAAAAAGAAATTTTTATGAGATAAAAGCTAAAGAAAAGGAAAAAGATGAGAAAATTGAAAAGACCCTTCAATTTATTGAAAATTCTGAAAATATTTTGATAATGCTTTCTTCAGTTCCCTTTAATCCGATTTACAATCAAAGACCTTTAAATCTTTCAAAGCAGTTTTCAAAATTAGGTTACAGTGTTTTGTTTGTTTCCTGGCAATGGTCAGCTGATGAGATTATCTCATCAAGCTATGAAGAAGTTTATCCCAAAATTTTTCAAATTCCCATGTATGATTTTTTAGATTTATATAAAAATATACATTACTTTTCTAAGGAAAAAATTCTTTATATATCTTTTCCTGTTAAAATTTTTATACCTCTGATGAGAGAACTTAGAAAATGGGGGTTCAAGATAGTTTATGACATTATGGATGATTGGGACGGTTTTGCTGAAGTGGGACAAGCTCCTTGGTATGAAAAAGAAGCTGAGGAGAGAATAATTTTAGAGGCAGATTTTGTATTTGCCGTTAAAAAAAACCTTTCAGAAAAATTTTCTTATTTGAGAAAAGATATATATGTGTTAAGGAATGCCTATGATGAAGAAATTCTTGGGTTTGAGGCAAAATTTATAGCAGGGACAATGGTAGATGATAACATGGTTACAGTGGGATATTATGGTTGGCTAAATGAAGGAAGATTTGACTGGAATTTTGTTTTTGATGTTGCTGAATCCTTTAAAGAAATAAGAATCCAATTAATAGGATATGCTCTTTCTGAGAAGATAAAAACAAGATTAGCAGATTTTAAAAATATAGAGTATGTTGGCACAATTAGTCCGAAAGAGCTAAAAAATTTTGTTGCCAGATGGAATTTAGGAATAATTCCTTTTAATGAAAAAGTGATCTCAAAAGGCGCAGATCCTCTAAAGCTTTATGAATATATCTATTTTGGTTTACCAACTGTGGTTAAAGGAATTAGTGAAGATTTAAAGGATAGACCTATGGTTTTTTATATTAATTCTGTGGAAGAATTTGGAAAAGTATTGGAAAGATTTAATTCAAAAGAGAAAATAAAGCAATTTCAAATGGAAAAAAGGGAATTGGTGGAAGGCTTTCTTAAAAAGAACAATTGGAAAACAAGAGTTAATGAGCTAATAAAAATTTTAAATAAACAAACTTTTTGGTCATGAGACTTCTATATCTTTACAAATGGTGCACTTTTGGAGGGGTTGAAAGAGTCCTTATAAATAGAGCCTTTGCTTTTAAGAAATATAATATTTCTATAAAAATGGGTATTTATTTTTATTATAAAGGTGTAATTAATGATTTTAAAAAATACATTGAAAAATATAATTTATACGAATATATTGATGTAGAAGAAAAGCTTGATTTTAAAAAATACCACTATATTGTTTCTATTGATACACCTGAAGCCTTTAATGAGAGAGGTCTAAAAAACCTTATTCTTGAATATCACACCCCTTACGAAGATCATGGTAGTTATTTAAGAGAGGTTCCTAAAGAAAAAGTTAGATTAGTTTTGGTTCCCAGTACTTATTTCAAAGAGGTATTAAAAAATAGAAGACCAGATTTAGCAGATAAAACTTTAATATTAAGAAATTTTGTTATAGAAGAAGCCTTTGATCATTCAAATTACCATTTGCCTGAGTGGAGTCTTAAGCCAATTATCTGGATTGGAAGAACTGATCAACTGAAAAATCCTCATTTTATAATAAAAGCTTTAAGAAAATTTAGAAATATTTACGGAGATAAAATATTCTTCTGTGTTGTAGGTTCTTCAGTTGATGAAGAGGAGTTTATAAAATGTATAAAAAAAGAAAATCAGATTGACCGAATTGTTTTTTATCCAAATATAACTTTTGAAAAAATTGGAGCTTTTCTTAGACAGATGAGAGAGAAAAATGCTGTTTTTGTTTCTGCATCAAAGGGTGAATCTTTTGGAATGGCAGTTGCAGAGGCAATTTACTTTGGGTTACCAGTTTTAGTTACCGATATTCCACCACACAGGGATTTAGTCCAAAATAATGAAGACTTTATTTACAAAATTGGTAACATTGATGATTTTATCAATAAACTAAATAATATTATTCAAAATTACAAGGAATATGAGAAAAAAATTTCAACCTTAAAGGAAAATTTAATGCCCACAAAATTTCTTCAAGACTGGGAAATTTTCAAAAAGCTCTTGAACAAGAGTAAAAAAGAATAGATTAAGGTATAGAAATGATCAAAATAACGTCAGTTATTAAAGAATTAAAAAGAGAATTAAGGATTAATTTCAATTGATCGGATGGTTATCTTAAAATTAAAAAATACGACAAAATATAGGATGATTATGAACAGCTTAAAAATTATACAAGTGAATAAAATGGTGGATAAAAATGAATAATTCAAAACTTTTAAATATTCTTTTGATAGCCTACTTATTTCCTCCCTTATGGGATCCTCAGTCTATAAGATGGTATTATTTAAGTAAAGAGCTTGCTAAAGCAGGAGTTAATATTGATATCCTTACTGTTAATTATCCTGGAGAGATAGAGAATATACCAGGAATAAATTTTTTTAGGACATTCCCGGGTCCTTTTGGGGGAATAATTTTTAAAGTTGTTGCTAATCCATCAGTTTCTTCAGCTAAAACAAGACAATCTAAAGGTTTTCTCTTTATAAAAAAAATTTACCGAAGCTTAAAGAAATTTGCAGAATATCTAATGTTAGGGGACTTAAGAAATGAATGGTTACCCATAGGTTATTATAATGCCTTAAAAATTATGAAAGAAAAAAAATACGATTTTTTAATTACCTCTCATGAGCCTATGGTTGATACTTTTTTAGGTTTAGCTTTAAAAAATAAGATGAAAATAAAATGGATTGCCGATATTGCTGATCCAGTATCAGCATACTATTATCCGAGTATTTGGAAACCAATTCTTAAAAAAATTGAGAAAGCAGTGCTTAAAAAGGCAGATGCAGTGCTTGTTACAAATGAAAGTTTAAAAAAGGAATATGAAAAGATTGCAGGATCAGCAAATAAAATTTTTGTGATAACTCAGGGGTTTGACCTTGAGTTTTTTAGGTCTCAAAAAAGAACAGATAAAAATGAAAAATTCACCTTAACTTATACTGGAAGTTTTTATAAAGAATTTAAAGACCCCAAGTCACTGATAAAAGCTTTGGAAAAACTAAATTTTGATTTTGAGCTTAGACTTGCTGGATGGCTGGAAAATTTTTTACCGCTTTTTGAGCCTATTAAACAAAAAGTTAAGTATTTAGGGGTGTTACCTCATAGAGAAGTCCTTCAAGTTCAGGCTTCTTCAGATATTTTAATTTATTTAGGATACAAGCATGATAATCGAGTTCCCGGCAAATTTTTTGAGTATCTCGGAAGTAAGAAACCAATACTATGCATCATTCAGAACGAAAAAGACCCTGTAGCAAAAATAGTTAAGACTTTGGGAGTGGGTGAAGTATGCTTTAATGAGCCAAAAGAGATTTCTCAAGCGATAGAGAAATTTTATGAACTTTGGGTTAATAAAAAAATTAACTCTGTTTATCCTTATGAAGAAGATAAAATCAAAGAATTTTCTTGGCAAAACCAAGCTCAAAAATTAATTATGACAATAAAAAAATTATAAACATTTGTAAGTTGAGTTTTTATATAAAATATAACTCGAAGTGAACAATAGAATAAAAACTGCTCCTAATCTTCTAAAAAAACTTTCTAAGGGTCTTTATACCTCCAATTACCTCGAATGTAATGGAAGGGTCTTTATTATGGGCTGTTTTACTTACGCTGAGTATTAGCATGCTTATCTATTTTTAGAATATCATCAAACACTCTTGACTTTTTAGAGGTTTCCATAAAATTAAATTAAAAATAAGGATAACCGAAAATAGCCCTATTATATTAATTATATAGGAGCTATTTTTGAATCGTCTTAAAAATATAATCCCTAATAATATCCCTAATAATAATTGTTTACATTTTATAATAAAAGGAGGTGCATCATGAAAAAACTATTTTTACCTATTTTGTTTTTATCAATCATTTTTGGTTTGTTTTTTATTTCCTATGCAGGAGATAATGTTTCAGAGAAGTTTAAAGAGGTAGGAAATAAAATTCAGAGTAAAAAAGAAAAGGGTTATATTAAAGATGAAATTATTGTAATTTTTAAACCTTCTTATACAAAAATACTTTCATCTTTAAAACAAGAAGAGGTTATCAACAAGGTTTCTTTAAAAATGAAAGCACTCAATCTTAATTTTAAAAAGATAAGAAGACTTGGTCCTAACTCTAACTTCTTTTTGATTAAGCTTGACAAACAAAAAGAGACCTTTGAATCTGCCAAATCAAAACTCCTTAAGAGCCCTGATATTGAGTATGTTGAGCCTAATTATATAAAGAAACGTCATGCTACAATTCCAAATGATTTTTATAATTTTGATCTTTGGGCTCTTCAAAAAATAAAAGCACCTGAAGCATGGGATATAGCTAAAGGTTCAGATGAAATAATTGTTGCAGTTATTGATACCGGAGTTGATTATACTCATGAGGATTTAGCCCAAAATATGTGGATTAATAAAAGAGAAATCCCTGACAATGGAATAGATGATGATGGAAATGGATACATAGATGATGTGTACGGGATAGCACCTGGATATTCTGAGGTTTCTGAAGATATAGAAATAAATGATCCGATGGATTTTGATGGTCACGGAACACATGTAGCAGGGATTATCGGGGCAATGGGCAACAATGATAAAGGAGTTGTAGGAGTAAACTGGAAAATAAAGATCCTTCCATGTAATGCTCTTGATCCATCCTCAGGAGAATTTACTGAGGCTTCTATTTTAGAATGCTGTTCATACATAGCTTCTCTTAAAGATAGAGGAGAAAATATCAAAGTAATAAACGCAAGCTATGGAGGCGATTATTCTTATGCAGAAGAACAAGCAATTCAAAGTCTTAGAAATAAAGGTATTTTATTTGTTACATCTGCTGGAAATGAGGCTGAAAATAACGATATAAATCCATCGTATCCATGTAACTATAATTTAGATAACATTATATGTGTTGCTTCAACTGACAGAAATGACAATTTATCTCAGTTTTCAAATTATGGAAATTCAACTGTTCATGTTGCCGCTCCAGGTGAAGAAATTTACTCAACCTATCCAATAACATCTGAAAACTTTAATCCATCTTTTTGTAACAATATATTTTTTGATAATTTTGAATCAGGAACAGGAAATTGGTATTTTGATTCACCTGCTGGTCTTTCTACAAAATATTTTTTAAGTCCTACTCATTCAATCACAGATTCTGTAGATGGTAACTACCCAGATAGTGCCACTATTACTATAACCTCAAGGATTATCGACCTTTCACCTTATAAAAATTTAAAAGCTTATGGCTATTTTTCTGTAAGACCTTATTTAAAGCAAAATGATTATGGAGGTTTTATTATTGGTATTGACGACTTTAATAAAATTTTTATCACTGTGATGGCAGATGGTGAGATAATTGATTCGCTTAATTTAAGGGATAAATGGACAACTTGGAGTTTTTATATTCCAAAAGAATTTAGAAAATATAATTTTCAAATGACATTTGGATTAATTTCCGATAATGATGGGGTAACAGATGATGGGATTTATTGGGATGACATAGGAATCTGCACTATTTCATGGCCTACAAATAAATATGAATCGTTACAAGGCACCTCTATGGCAGCTCCATTTGTTACTGGTTTAGCAGCCTTAATTTGGTCAAAGGAGCCTAATTTAAGCTATTTAGATGTAAAAAATAGAATTTTAAACAGTGTTGATGTTTTGCCTCAGCTTTCTGGTAAGATCAAAACTTCAGGAAGAATAAATGCTTATAGAGCTTTAATTGGAACAACTTGCACTCCACCCTTTACAGATGTCCCCTGTGATCATTGGGCGGTTGATTATATAAGGGCGATAAAGGATGCAGGTATAACAACAGGATATCCGGATGGGACATATAGGCCAGAGAATCCGGTTAAAAGGTCAGAGATGGCAGCTTTTATAATAAGGGCGATAGAAGGGGAGCCAGTAAGTTACAAT
>Ga0123519_10005385_pt1 | contig 20426 bp, 38 predicted proteins | sample YelNatPaOPRAMG02_FD_87396 | JGI IMG/M metagenome (GOLD analysis project Ga0123519, IMG submission 87396) | Hot spring microbial communities from Yellowstone National Park - Yellowstone National Park OP-RAMG-02 (version 2) | ecosystem: Environmental > Aquatic > Thermal springs > Hot (42-90C) ...
ATGGCTTGTGGATAGTTATCCACAAGCATCATAAGTTATAAGGTATATGGCAAGGTTATACCTTACCTTGCCAGTGATGGCTTGTGGATAGTTATCCACAAGCATCATAAGTTATAAGGTATAAGGCAAGGTTATACCTTACCTTGCTAGATGGTTGTTAATTGTTATTAACAGCCATCAAGAGTATAAAGGTATAAGGAGGTAACTAGATGTTGTTTGGTAGCTGGTTACCTCTCTTCCAAACCTTAGTGTTTGGAAAGAGAGGAGCCAGATGCAGTAACACCATTGAAGCCAAAAATATTTGGCTTCAATGGTATAGCGAAATTCGAACCGAAGCCCGAAAAAAGGGCTTTGGTAAGGTTTCTCTAGACTGCTTCAAGGGGAAGGTAGTAGCTTTTGTATATGATACTACTTGTACTAGAAGCTCAGTAGGCTATTTTATGTTAATAGCTTACTGTATTAACCCCTATAGATTTATGTGGTGGGGAAATTATCTCACCACAACTGAATGGGTGGAACAAAACCACCCTCAACAAGGGGTTAATTACTACTACCTATTTAGAGGGATAGATTATTCTATCTTCTTTAAATAAATAAAGAAAGTGCAGGGTGGGATACCCTGAGAGAAGAAGAATTATAAATTCTTCTTCTATTTTAATTAAAAAAATGGAGGAAAAAATGATATTTATAAAATATCATTTTGGAGTTTATCTTTTAAACTCCATGCAGAGCCATCCCCGAAAGGGGACTAATGCACGATCTGGTGGCAAGTCCAGGTATAATAACCGCAAGGTTATTGCTAATCCTTGCGGTTATTTGCTTCTAAGTGGACTTCCTCAAATGGTTAAAAGCAAGGTTGTTAGATCTTCTGCCAGAGTGAAGATCCTCCCATAAGCCCTGACCAAAAGGCTTACGCCTTTTGGCAGGCGGGGAGAGGAGGAGGGAAAATGAAATATGTTATGAATACCCCTATACTCCCCAACTATGGGGAGTATAGGTTCGTAAAGATTTCCACTGAGGAGGCAAAGGACCTCCTCGGCGGAGAATTCATATCAGCTGTAGGCCACAAGGCCACGGCTGAAGTGTTAACTGCTGTTCTCGGGATAAATATTCCCGAGAACAGGATTGCTATATCCCTAGAAAAAGGGGATATAGCCGTTGTTTTTAAACTCGGGGTGAGACTCCCCGAGGGAAAAGTTCTCTCAGCCGAGGAGCTGAGGGAACTGAAATTCGAATTAGGCAAGTTGGAAAGGCTTGCCTAGTTCCTCAACCTCCCGCCAGAATCCAAACTGGCGGGGGATAATGAGACCCATTGCTAAAGGGTGGGTCTCATTATCCCATAAGACCTGAAACCAAAAGGCTTACGCCTTTTGGCAGGCTGGGAGAGGAGGAAAAAATGAGGAGATGTATAATCGATCTTTATAAGCTCAAGGATAAATTCCCTGAGTTAGTAAGTGAAGTTTGCCCCACAGGGGGCTACTGTAGTAGAGCTTGTCCTATGTATGAGGACGGCAACTGCATGGGGTCCGATCTTTCTCTTAACAAAAAATATGTTAAAGGAAAGCATTTAAAATTTCTCCTCGAATGCATTGAGGAGAAAGAGTTGGTTGAGCCCGAATAATTGCCCAACTCAAAACAGTGAGGGAGACGATTTCCTCCCCCAGAGGATTATAAAATCTTAAGCCAGGCTAAAACCTGGCATGAGATTTTTGTTAGTGTAGTAGGTGATTATGGCACCTACTGCACCGACGTCCTCGAAGCCATCGAGGATGGCTGCGAGGAATTGGCCGAGGTCCACAATCAAAATGTGGCCAAGGCCAAGTTAGCTATTGAGATAGTAAAGACAATGAGAAAATCAGATATTGAAGAATTATTGCAACATCTAAACAATAAAGGAAAAGATATGCTTTCTGAAAATTTAATAAATATAATAAAGGAACATAATCCTCGTGAGGTTACAAAAAAATGTTTACAATTGCGTAATTTAAATCCTATTGTTCTAAAAAGTTGTAAAGATACATTTACAATAGAAGAATTAAAAGGCGGAACTCAAACATATATCAAATCTATTTACCCACTATTAGATGAGGAATCAAAGAAAATAGCTGATTTCTTTTTACCTAATAGAAGTAAACAAGCAATAGCATATTTAAAATCTTTAAAAGATAAGTCAAGGGTTATAGAGTTTTTTAAAGATCACTATTCAAATTCCTATTATATCCCTTCTAAAACTTTAGTTTTGCTAGATCAAAATTACTTACTATATTCTCTATTTGGGGAAGATATTATTATGGATTATGGATTATTTAGAAAATTACAAAGCAAGAAAGTTAATCTTATACACTACTTTGATTATATCCCTATTGAAAAAATATTGGAGGCGTATAGTTTTTCTCTTTCAACATCTTACCTCTCATTTTTTTCAACAGAATGGAAAAAATGGGTAGATAAAAATAAAGTTGAGATTACTAAACTTGCAATAACGGGGAATGACTCCGCTATTAGCGTATTGAAATCAGTAAAGGAGGAAAAATGAAAGAAGTAAAAAAAGTTGATAGTAAAACCATTCTTAATAATATTAAGAATGGTTTGGCGTATCGTATTGGCCATGAATATATAATGATATATCACATGACCAATAAAGGGGAATCAACTTTGTATGCGTTCTTCTGGGATTTTTCTCCTAAAGAAATGAAGAAACTAGAAAAGGAGGTTGTATGTCTGAACAAGAATTAAAGCAGTTAATAGAATCATTAGGCGGGAAAGAAGAAACTGTAACTATGCCAGATGGCGGTGTGTTACATATATATAAACTTAAAATAGATAAAGAGGAGGATAAAGATGAAAAATCAGATAACCAAGATTAAATGCTCTGCGGATATGGGTAGTCTGAAAATCTTTGATGATAACTTCTCTGCATTCTTTCATAATGGTTATGGAGATTGTATATTTTCCGTAACCATTATACTAGATAAAAAAGAAATCATTGATACTGATAAATGGGAATACTTAGAATTACTAGAGGTAAAAAATAAAGCTTCTGTTGCATCTTATGATTGTGGAGATGAGGAAGCTTACTCATTACCTCGGGGGCGGTATTTTATATATCGAAAACAAAATAAATCTGGGGATATGCTTATCCACAGATTTGAGGAGGAATTGATATGATTGATGAAAGAATAAACAAAATAAGAAATGACTTAAAGAAAATACAGAAGGATATATTCAAGAAATCTATTAAGCTAAAAGAGGGAGAATTAATAGGCATGTTTTTTACTCCAGTAAAAGCTGTGCCTATTGCTAAAAGTAAAAATGGAATTAAAATAGGTTTCAAAGAATATATTCCCAATTCCTTAAGCATCATTGAAGTATTATGCTCTCATTGGTATATTTAGGGAGGTAACATGAGAATACTTTTTGTGTTACAAATTAGAAATACTTCATGGTGTTACGATCTCCCTCATTTACATCTAATGATATTAGATGTAATGAGACATATATTGAAAACAAAAATAAAATTCAAAATAATAGTAAGGAGGAATATATGAGCTATTATCAAATTAAGAGTATACACATTGACGAAAAAAATAAGGTTGTCAATATATGCAGCGCCGATAGCTCTTTAAGACCCCTAATATATTCTACTTATAAAAGTGAACGCTTAACAGAAATCTTACAAAAGGAGGGTAAAGAGAAAGTAGAAATTGAAATAATGAAAGATTATTTTAGTGGCAATTACAAAGGGGGAGGGCAAAAGAATAGGTATGTAAGGGCATATAGGATAGCTAGGTATATGTTTCCTATTACTTATGATTTCTATTCATATTATAACAATCAAGAAGGAGAAAACTTTGAAAATTTTATAAAGGTAGTATTAGGTATAGAATCTTTCAAAAACTATTATATTGCTATCTTATACAGAGGTAATCAAAAATATTATGTTAAACAAGCAAAGTATAGTTATATTGCCAAATTTCATAGCAATAAAGCTACAAAATATTCTTCAAAAGAAGAAGCAACATATGATGCTAATATATTTCTTGGAGATGGCAATAAATATAAATATAGCTATGAAATAAAAGAATTTATAGGAGGATTGAAATGAAACTAGAAGATATATTTAAAATAGAAAATGGCAAATATTTAATAGAATTTAATAGAAAACTTAATACTTCTTCTTATGACTTAAATACTTTACCTGAAGAATTAAAAATCATTGGTATTTTTTATTCTTCAAAAGAATTTATGCTGGAAGGATTAAAAAGAGTAGATCCTTCTAAGCATAAAATTTCTCATTGGCCTTCAGAGACATTTGTGGAGCTCTTATTTGAATGGCCTTCACTAGCAAAAAAATATATCCTCGCCAGTTATATACCCTCTATAGCCGCTTCTACTATTATTTCAAATGCTAATGGTAGAGATTGTGAAGGTATGTTACCTTCTATTGAAGAAGATCCTACTATGCTGGTGATATGGGAAAAATTACCTATAAATTATTTGAGTAAATATAAAACTATGATATTTAAGTATGCTATAGGAGGTGATAAATTATGCGAAAAAATAGTAGAGAATAAAATTAAAGAAAAAATAAAGGAGGAAAAATGAACATAAAAAAATTAGAAGGTGAAGAAAAATTAAAATACCTGAAGGATCATTATGTGATATACTATGGCCCTACAGATGAAGAGGGGGATAATGAAAATCCTAACTCTTGGGAAGTTATAATAGGACCTAAAGAAATGTTATCAAAATATAAACTTGTAAATCCATGTATAGATGTGCCTGAAAAAGCAATACAACATCTCAAAAAAGATGATGTATATACAGCTGTTATATGGTTAGAAGATAAAACAATTTGGTCACTAGAAAGCAACAGTGGAAAGAATGAAAAAGCATTTGAGAAGTATTTTGGTTTAAGTTCTCAAGGTGGGGATGGTGATTATTGTGAATATGAATAAAATAAAGGAGGAAAAATGGAAAGAATAGCAGTTAAAATAGAAGGAAAAATAGTAGCATATATTAAAGGAGTAATTGTTGGAGATAAAGATTATTACTTCATTAAAAATGATGGGAGACCAGTGAAAAAACTATATAATAATAGAATAGCAAAATGGGTATATGAGGTTAAATAATTAAATAAAAGGAGGAAAAATGAATATATCACAAACAAAAGATGTATTAAGAAAGCAATTACAGAGTACTACAAGGCCTCAAGGAGTTATATTCTCTTTGGTAGGTCATACAGGAGTAGGTAAAACCAGTTTAGTAAAACAACTTGCGAAAGAATTGAAATATAACTACATTGGTTTATACCTTGCTACCAATGACAGCACCGGTGATTTGATCGGTGTATTAAGAGGGGATGAGAAAACCAAGAAATCAATCTGGTATAAACCTGATTGGTTTCCAGAAACAGAAGAGCCTACTATTCTGTTTCTTGATGAATGGAATAGAGCGCCTCAGGATATCAGACAAGCAATATTCCCATTGCTTACAGAAAGGAGATTGCATACTCATAAACTACCTGATAATACAATTATCATTACCGCAGAAAATCCATGTATGGATAATGATGATATGTATCAGGTAGAGGCATTGGACCCAGCTATGATAGATAGAGTGGTTAGAATAATAGTCAAGCCAGATCCTGAGGAATTTAGTATATATAGTATTGAAAAAGATATGCCTATAATAGGTGAATTTATGAAGGATCAATCTAGCTATTTCTTGAGGGACATTCCCAGTGAATCTGTATACCCTAAAAATCCTACTCCAAGAGGATTGGAGATGGCTAATGAAATAGTTAAGATCCTAACTATCAATCACCCTAATATCCTGGAAGTTGTAGCAGGTAAATTAGGATTGGAAGTAGGTAATTTATTTATAAGACACTTAAAGAATAATAAAGCTACCTACATAAAAATGGAAGATATGCTAAACGATAAAAAGAAAGTATTGGAAGTTAAAAATCAGCAAGCGGATAGAATATCTAAGACCATGTCTTCTATATTTGAATACATAAAAATCAATCCAAATAAATTCGACAGTCCTGCGGTGTCCTCTATAATTCATACTCTCTTTAATGAGATAAGTCATGATTATATAGCTGCCCTATTCTCAAGGATAGGCAAAGACCCTGTCTTATCTTCAACATTCAAGAAATCTAAGAGCTATGAAGATATTATATCACAAATAATTGATAAATTATAAAGGGGGATGTATGGATCAGATAAATAGAATAAAGAATATAAATCTCCAATTAGTTTTGGGATTTGATAATTCGGACTATCCATTCTTTGGAGATTATTTACTTAATATGCAGATAGTAAAAGGGAGCTTACCGGGGACGTATGGAATGGCTACCACTATTAAGGATTCTGCTATGTATTTAGTTATAGATGTTGATATAATCAAAAGCCTGTCTGACAAACAGGTAATAACTGTCCTGTTCCATGAAGTATTGCACAATGTATTACTTCATACATCTATACGCAGCAATAAAAGTGTAAGCCTTATTATTGAGAATATTGTTGCAGACCTTGCTGTCAATTCCATACTGCAGAAAATGAATAGGGATACGATTAATCTAATCCCTGACGCTTGTTTCCCCTCACAATTCGGGTTTCCCGAATTGCTGTCTAAAGAAGAGTATTTAAAATTGCTAATGAAAAACTCTAGGAGTATTAAGATTAATGGGGATGGGACGGTATCTATAGATGGTCAGGTTTATAAAATGCCTACAGCTCCAGAAGCGGATAATCCTTTGATAGCTAGAGAAGTCCAAAGAGCAACTACAAAAGATGCTTATACTAAGAACGAGTTACGTGGGACTTTACCTGGTGAATTAAAGAAAATCCTTGACGAAATACTGGGTAAAGCAGAATTAGACTGGCGATATATACTAATGCAATTCATATATGGTCATATCAAAACGCTTAAACGTTCCTCCCGGCATAAAGAACACCGAAGATTTCCTGATATGCCTGGTTTCGTATCTCGCAGAACCGCTGAAATTGTTATTGCTTTGGATACTTCAGGATCTATTAGCGATAAACTATATTCCCAATTCCTATTAGAGGTAAGGAAAATTGCTAGGACCAGCAGGCAATCTAACTATTGGGTAATAGAATGCGACGCTGAGATACAGGAAATGAAACAGTTGCAAAAGTATAAACTAATAACCAAGAAGACTAGAAAAGGTTATGGTGGAACAGACTTCAGACCTGTATTCAATAAAATGAAAAAAATAAATGCGGACTTATTGGTATTCTTCACTGACCTGTATGGCGATTTCCCTGAAAAGAAACCGCATATACCTACCTTATGGGTAACACCTACCAAAAATAAATCTGTTCCATTCGGATTAGTAACACATATTAAAGACAAGGAGGATGATTAATATGAGAAATTTATGGGATACCGTTCGGATTATTCTATACTCCAAAAATGGTAAGAAAAAATTGAAAGATTTTTTCAAAACCATTGGGGATCTAGAAACCTTTATTTTTATATATGACGTCTTTGGATTATTAAGAGGAGGGGTATGCGAAAAAGAGAACTTAGATATATTTGAATCAATTACAAAAGCATATCCTTCCCTTATTAAGTGTGCTATGTATACCTATGCGCCAAAAGTAATTAAAGATATTTATATATCCAAAGTAAAAAGAATGGATTATTCCGATATATTTAATGATTTGCGTATAGGTAAGGAGGTGATAAATAAAAAATGGGATTGCTTTTCTAATGACGCTAAAAAAATAGTGGGATTAGAAACCTCAGCTATCAAGCACATAAAAGAGGCTATTTCTTTAATTAAAAATGAGGGAATATCTAAAGAAGTAAGAAAGAAACTTATACGCCATAATTCGTGTAGTGTAAATCTTAATAAAAAAGCTTTGCAGATGCTAGATAAAGAAAATATTCTCTATTATACACTTAGAAATGCAATATTTAATGATTATAGAATATGTTGGAGTATAATTACTGCAAAAATAGACCTTCTAAAATATGCTAAGTATGCATCTACTCCCAAATTATTCGAATCATTAATTGAACGGGGTGCGTATTTAGTTGATATGCCTAGCTTCAATAAATGGTATAAAGAGAATAAAGTAAAAATATTTAAATTAGCAATGACGAGTTCAGATACATCTGCAAGTGTTATTATTCAAAAAGCAAAAGAAAAAGGAGGAGAAAATGGAAATACCACAGAAAATGAACAAGATGGTAGACAGGATCTACCAACTGAACCAGAGAATCAAAGCTCTGGAGGAGAAGCTCTCTAATTTGAAAGGGGAGCTTTTAGGGTTCATGAATACAAATGATATTCATGAAATCCCTGGTATGATATATCCAGTAAGAGCTATCGTCTCTGAAAGGGTATTATCTATCATCGACCCTGATGTAATCCATCAGGTTGAATGGGATATGATTAAGAAAGCTATCTCTATCAAATCTACAGAATTTGATAAGATAGCTAAACTCAATCCGTCCCTTTATTCCTTCAAGAAAGTTGAAGGTACATCCAAAATTATTTCTATAATCAAGAAATAATTTTAATGTTCAATCATCAACCCCAAGGGATTTTTATAAAATCCCTTGGGGTAGGGAGGTAATTTATGGGAGATAGAATAAGTATTAATTTTGTAGATGGCAACAACTATGAGGACAGATCAGCTACCTTATTTGCTCATTGGGGAGGTAAGAATCTCTTACAATTGGTAAGCGCATATCTATACCGTTTATATGCGGAAGAGAAAGGGGATACTTATCCATTACAACGCAAGGAACCTGGTACTGTATTTGCGGATTTTGTTAGGGATTTATTCTCTATAGAGCAAAGAATACAATCTAATTATTATATAGTCCCGACCCCGCGAGATGGTGATAATTCCGATAATGGCCATTATTATATATTGCTATATGAGAATACCTTTAATATAACTAAAAAAATATCAAAAACCAAAGGAGGTAAATTATGAGCTGGGATATATGCCCATACAAAGATACTTGCGAGAAAAGAAAACAAGGTAAGAAATGCTTTCTAGGTGGTAAAGGCGAGAACGGAAAATGCGATGGCTGGGTTTATGTTGGGGACGAATACGATGATGATAAACAAGAAAAGGAAGAGGAGGAATCATGATACTGGATGAAGCCAATAATATAGTTAAAGCTAAGCTATTAGAAATAATTGAAAAGAAAATTAGCAACCATTATAAGGAGATAGAACGTGCTGAGGGTGTCCCAAATTCGTTCAAGAATACACTCTTATTATTCTATGCTTCGGTTTTAACCAGTACCAGATATCCAGATATACCAAAAGAGGATATCCTGAGGATACTGAATAAATATCATTTCTAAGGAGGTTTTATGGTAATAGATATGTCAAGGGTTATCAAATACAGAACTTCAACTATGGGCAATATGAAACTTTTAAAAGGTGGGATAGCTTATATATCCCTTCCCCCCGGCCCACCGGTATGCAAATACCGATGCCGGGGGTGTTATGCCTATAGATCCTATATCAGGAAACCGCATAGCCAAGAAAATTATAACTATACTTATAGGATAACTCAATTGAAAGACTTCCCGAAATTAACTATAGACCGGCTATTGGAATTAAAGGAAAAATACAATCTGAAATATATGAGACTACACGACTCAGGGGATTTCTATAACCAGGATTATATTAATAAATGGGTTGTTATTTCTAAAGCGGTTAAAGATATAATATTCTTCGGCTATACCAAAAGATATAGTGATTTCAATTTCAAAGAATTGATATCACTTCGGAATGTAATTGTCATAGACAGCCTAAAATTTGGCGTGCCAAATTTTGGGAAGTATGAAGAAATCAAATGGATGATAAAAGAGGGGGCAAGATTATGTCCTAGCATATCTAAAAGCGGGAAGCATACAGGTATAACCTGCAATAATGGATGCACTCTTTGTATGCAGAAATCAACTATGAAGACTGGAATCGTATTTATCCGTCACTAAGGAGGTTTTATGTATAGAAATGGGAAACTATTAATCAACAAAAATTTTACTCTGGAGGTATATAAGCGGGCTAGAGCTAAGAATTTTTATACCGTGTCTATTACGCCTGAGGGTGAACAACAGGTAAAGAAAATTCCGTATAAAGAATTGAAAACATTATTGAAAGAAGAAAAAGATATATATTTTAAAAAAGTATTACATGCTTTAATCCTGGTTAAATTTACGGATATCTGCTATGCAAAATATACATCTGGAGTTTTAAATTGTAATATTTCAAAGAAAGAAAAAGAAGAACTTTACAAAGTCCATCTCCACTCAGGTTTAGGCGATAATCCAACATATGGAGGCCCTTTTCTTAGGCTACATCGGGCAAGGATGGATTTAAAAAAGATGGAACGTAAAACATTAGAATATTATCATCCATTTAAACCAACTCGTAAAATATTTTATAAATTTACGGAACTGGGGAATATACTATTCCTTAATAAAATAAATAATGAAATTAAATATACCCTTACTTTTAATTCTATACCATAGGAGGAAGTATGAAAAAAATAGATATACTATCATTTACATTAGCAGAAGCATTATCTCTTAAATTAAAAAAAGTATATATCAAACAATTAGTTACTCATGATATTAACAAATTAAAAGAGGCAACTGATGCCCAACTTGAAGTAGCTAATAGATGCGCAAAACTTTTTGATATGGGCTATTTAGTTTCTGTTATAGATTTTTTACTAAAAAATAAAGGCTACATAGAATCGTTTAATAGGTCTGGGATATTGCCAAATGAATTCAAACAAAACATTATACAAGAAACAAAAAAAGATTATAGGGAATATTCAATGATATCAATTGAAGAAGAGAATACTAACGAAGGAGACAGAAAAATAATATCAGATATTATTGTAACAAAAAGATATATTGAACATAGGAGGGAAGATGAAGCCAAAAAGATTAATAATAAATAAATACTTCACTCTGGATGTATACAAAAAAATGAGGGAGAAAAAGTTCACTGAGGTATCAATAACCGAGGGAGGTGAATCGCAAGTTAAAAATATTGGGTATAAAGAATTAAAAGATCTACTTTTTCAAGAGACCGTATTATTCTATAGAGAAGTATTAAAGATGCTTATATTGTTAAAATCCACAGACATACCTTATACTTCCGATAAATACCCTTTATTAAAAGTCAGGATAGGAAGGTATAAACTTAGGAAAATATATACTTTTTCAACAGGTCCTTCTTATGGCGATTATAGAGGGAATGAAGGCCCTTTTGTAGCTTTAGCATGGGCTAGGCATAAAGTAAGGGAAGAGACTTGTAATGTTATATATGATGATTCTAATATACTTCAAACATATAACAAAAATGTATATTATAAGTTTACAGAATTAGGGCGAGTAATATTAACCACAAAACCAAAATTTGAGTTACCTTATTTCACTAAATTTAAAAAGATAGGAGATGATATATGATAGTAGTTAAAATTGATAACTTATCTTTAACTGAAACGATGTCACTAAAATTAAATAATGCATTTTACAATATCTCTTATGATTTCCCTACACTTGCGGCTATGTCTAAAGATAGGTTTGAAATAATTAAAAAGTGTAATACTATTTTAAGAGATAGTGATTTACAAGAGGTAATAGAATTTATTGATAAAGCTGGAGAAGATCTTAATTCATACTACAAAACATCTCATATATCTATTAACCTAATGAATACTGTTAGTGGTCATATAAAAAGCAAAGGGAGAAGTTTATTCCATTTAACAACATGGTATGGTGGAGATAGTGAAATGTATATTAAAAAAGCGACAATGCTTAAGAAATATATTAATGCAAAAAGAGGAGGTAATAAATGAAAATATACAAAGAAGATGTGAAGCGCATAATAGCGCATGCATTCGGTGGGACTGACCAGTATTATAGAAATGATATTTACCCTTTCTATTATACTGATGGTGTTAGGAATATAGTAAACTTAGGCGCTTTTTGGATCCTTGATTTAATCAATTCCTACCAACCAAAACACAAAAATGTAATGTTCCAGGTATGGGAATTAGAAGTAAATGAGAAAGAAAGTTCGGCGGTAATGATTATGTATGATGGTATAAATGGCAACAAAGAATCGCCTATAGTAAACCAAAAGATACCTTATACGGATTTCCCATGTAATATTACATTCTATTTAGAAAACAATATTCTCTATTTACCTATAGAGGATTAAGGAGGAAATATGAATAAAAAACAAAAGAAAGAGTTTGTAAAGCAAATATTATCTAACCTTAAAAAAGATATTCTTGAAAGGTTAGACAAAATCCCAGAAAATTGGGACGGAGTTGAATTAAGATGTTACATACGGGATTATTATGATTCCCATTATTTAATGAATAGGAAGAGAAAGAAAGATTATAAAATGATCTTTATACCATAAGTGGATTATTGTAAGGAGGAAATATAATAGTAAAATTATTAACTGCAAAGTAATATTATGAAGATAGAATCATGTATAGATTCTTTAACTTCACTGGTGTTTTCTGTATTTTTATTAATACTTGTAATATGTTTAATTATAGCATTTATTTGGATAGTTATAATGGCTGTAAAAATGATAAAAGAGGAGGTGCAAAAATGAAATGTAAGAAATGCAAGTGTGAAATAAAAGGGCTAGAAGATATCCGCTTCTCACAACAGAAGATATTTAAAATTGAACAGAATGGGGTGGGTGAGTTAGAGTTGTACCCTGAGGAACCATGGTCAGAAGACATCTATGATATGGGCGAATTCTTCTGCAGTCATTGTGGTACAGCAATAAAAGAGTTTACATCTATAGATGATGTAGAAGAATATTTCAAAAAAGGAAAATAAGGAGGGAAGATGAAACCGAAAGTATATGCAGTAACAGTAGTAACAGGTGGATTAGTAATTGGCAGTAAAGAAATGGATATCTACTTACCATTACATATACGTAGGGAGGACTTACATAATAATCAAATAAAAGTTAAAATATACGAGAAAAGGAATCTACTTACGAAGGGGGTATTGCTAGGTATCATTACGGTTAAAAAAGAGGATAAGGTAGTTTTGAGTCAAGAGGACTATAATCCTAAACCTCTGTATTATTTTGATACAGGAATTTGGTTGGTGTTTAAAACTGGAAAGAATGAAGTAGGTATATATTACGGAGGAGTAAAATGAAACCTAAAAAAGAATGGAGAGTATTTGAGACAGAGGTATCGAGTAAAAAATGTCCAGGCTGCAATTGGAGTGCAACTAGTTTTTACGGCATAGGTCCAACGAAGGAAGCCGCAAAATTGAACTATAAGAGCGAAGCAGATGAAGAATACGGGGCTGGATTATGCGGGGAATGTTTAGCCGAACTTTTAGCTACAGAGGATTACATTATTACAAAATGTCGTAAGTTAAGGAGGTAGCATGCCGAGGAAGAAGAAAAAGCCAAAGTTAAGTTTTGACGAATTCAAGCGTAGAACATTCCCAATAGATTGTCTCATAAATGGGTTCCATTACAAAGCGTATCTATATCGGCATGACCCTGACAGTCCAGACTATCCTATTTGGATGCTTACATATCATGGCAACTTCAAGCGGTATGAACGGTTCAATATCCATGCGGTATATAAAGCGTATTTGAATGACGAAGTTTTCATGTGGCATGACGAATAATAATCCTCCTTCCCATCCCCGCCCATTATTATTTGGGCGGGGATGGGGTGATAAAAAATAAATGACAATAAAGGGGATAAGATAATAGAGGGAGGATTTGATATGTTAAACGAATTCAAGAAAGCGATACAAGCCAAAGACGAGGCGACTGCCGATCAGATATACCAAGCCAATAAGAAAGAGCTAATCAAGACCCAGCCATTGTTAGTATTAGAATATTACATTACGTTCAACAAGCCGATAGACGCCGAAGATGGTAATTTCTTTTATTGGAATTTAAATAGTAAACATCTAACGAAAGAGGTATTAGATTTATTCTTGAGATATTTTAAAGTAAGGATAAGGGAGCCATTGGAAGTATTTCTATTATGGAATAAAGATTTATTTAATTTTTATACTGACCGGGTAGGCAAATACATAGGCGCTGGTGATAAGCAGGCGATAGAATCGATGTATCGGTTATTGCCGAAGAAAGAAGAGTTCGATTTACGGAATAGTATAATGGCAAGCAATTACAATTCCGCGAAGCGGATATGGGACAAGTATACTATTAACGACCCGAATATAGGGGTAAGCTATTTCCTGATTGTCCCGCAGGATAAATTGGCGGACGAGCTTAACGACGACCAATTAGAGAGTTTAATCGAGGCATATAAACATGGTATAATCCCTGAATCTAGTTTTAAAGATCTATACAATTACATATCTAATGTCCCTACTCTGAAGTCGAAGGCGGATAAATTATTGAAAGAAGTGGTTGTAGAGCGGCCTCAGCCATTAGAATCGGCCAATATCCCGGTCAGTGAGACTCCAGTTCTGCGTGGTGATTTCTATGTAGCGGCGGAGAAGGGTGACGAATCATTATCCAGGATGATAGTAGATGAGCTTATGACGGAGCCGAACCCGGCATTAGAGGACTTGATATTAAGCTATCGCTATCCAACTTCCGCATTACAGTATCTCCATGATATCAAGACTGATAAATATAATAAAGATTTAATCAAATTAGTAATAGAAGAAGGTAGTATTGAGCAGATTATATATCTGTTAAATATCAATGACGACATTAAAGCGATCGCTTTACAGTTCGAACCGCTTATCCGTGGCAGGTTAGTAGACTATCCAGAGGAGGATATCAATAAAATATTGAAGCCGAGCGATCCTTATGAAGAGGCCAGAGCTACTATAGAACTAATGGTCGAGAATGCGCCCCGTATCCCTCACCTGGAGAAGCTCATCTTGAAGTCTAATTCCCCACAATTAGCGGCTGATTACTTAGTAAAAGTCCAAGAAGACATCCCGGAGTTGATTAATCTGTTCTTGAAGGGGGATATGAATACCCTGGTATCTATTAAACGTAATAGAGCATTAGTTGACTTGATTTTAAGAAAGTATTCTAAAGAGTATCAATCTGCTGTAGAGAGGGAAAAGCCTGGCGCCTGGGATTTTGTCAAGAAATACTTGTATTGGACAGAAGAAGAGGAATCTGAACCTGAGAAGGCAACAGAATATTACCGAAAAATGCCAAATCTCCAAGATAAAATTATAACTTATATTAATAAACTTGGCGATTCGTTTCCTAGAGATTTAAAGATTGAATGGTACATATTGCAAGCTAAAGTCCCTTCGTTAGCAATAGAGTATTTAATACATGTTAAAGATAAAGACATCCCTGAACTAATAACTTTAGCATTGAAAGGGGATGCCGAAGAGATAGATTCTATAAAAAATAACAAAGAGTTAATGGATTTAATCCTAAAAAATTATCCTAAAGACTATCAATCCGCAATTGAACGTATATCAAAACCTAAGGGATTGAAGCCTCACACCCCGTCCCCATCGGCTCCCGTTCCGTCCGCCCCGTCAGCTCCCATTCCGTCCGCCAAACCTTATGAAGGTTTGGCTGGGGTGGAGCAAGAGATAGAGGAATATTTGAAGTCGACCAAGCCGGTGGAGGATCGCCCGTTCGGACTCAATATCCCGAAGAAGGACCTCAAGAAAGAGACCAACCGTCGATTAAATGCGCTCAAGGTCAGGATCGGGTCATTGAAGTTAGCGGCGGACGAACTCGCCGAAGGTGAGACAGACGAATTAGAAATAGCTGACGAACCCCTTCCGTCGGAGACGGAAGGGATGAGTTTAGAGGATGTAGAGAAAGCGGCCAAGATCCCGGTAGAAGAGTATCGACGTTATCCGAAGGAATTCAAGGAATCGCTATCCGAGTTATACCGCCTGAAGTTAGACGACCCGGAGTTAGAGACCAAGCTTCGGGAAGTGGTAGAGCATAGCAACTACCGGCCGGAGATAATCCTCAAGGCGGCGGTATTATTGAAGAAGCGGTTACCGGAGTATGAGAAGTATTTGATAGCTGATTATGACGACATCCCAACCGCGCTTAATTATATCGTTATCCTACTCAAGGACCGATTTCCGGTCCTTGAGGAGTGGCTATACAAAGCGATACAAAGTGAGCATAAGGATGCTATCTATTATCTCCGCACCTATTTAACCTATCTCAAACAATTCGGAAAATCCGAAGAGTTCATTAACGAACTCAAGACGAAGTATAAACTTTCGACATTGACCCGTATAGATATCGTTCAATTAAAAATGAATATAATGAAAGCGTTAGACCGCAACGACCAAGCTGCGATCGACGAGATCCTGATATCGACGGAGCATCCTGAGCTGATTCTATTCTATGCCGCAATAAGTGGCAAACCGCTCGCGCCGGAGTATGAATCTATTCTAGCTAAGTATCCTGTATTCTCACTCTACTATGCGAAAACGGTCCTCAATGACCGTTTTCCAGCGGGTGAGCCGACATTAATAACCCGTGCAACGACGGATTCTATATCCCGCGGATACTTTATGGAATACCTGGACTTCCTGAAAAAGATCAACAAATATAAGGATTTTTTGGTTGATAACTCTGAACTCAGGGAAAAGATCGAGGAGGCGCAAGCGCTTAGTAAGGAATCAGTTATCCGCTACGCTCAGCTTGGCCCGTCAGATATTGACGAGTTAGTAACCCAAGCCGTCAATTCCAAGGACCCTACAAAGATCCAGGACGCGTTCAATGCTATTCTATCCGGCTACAAAGAGGATAAGATATCCGAGGTAGATTATATCCGATATCATCTAAAGCTTTATAGCGCACTCCACCCGGATAGCCATAACGATACCATTGCGCCACTTATATCGTCTTTAGTCCACCTATCTCTAGATTATTTATTTTTATTATATTATTATATTATATATACGCATAACCGCTTCCCGGACGAAACTATAGAACGGAAACTATTCCAAGATCTAGATTCCCTGGAAGTGTATGCTAAAGCTTTAGCCAGTGTTGCAGGGATGGACGATATGTCTGCCTTCGCTTTTAAATATCGGCCAGAATTAATAACTATTAAGAACTACTACGAGGATTACATCAATAAATACGATGCTATCCCTTTGCTGATTTCACTAGTGAAATAGATCTTTTAAAGAGCGTCTCCTACGGGGGACGGGCCTCATTTAAAATGAGGGATGAACCTAGGAAGTAGTTACGACTACTTCCCACCTCACCTCCGAACTCCCTCGGAGGTGAGGGTATTTCTCACCTCCCCTCACGGCAAAAGCCGTGGGGGACTGTGAGGAGGAAATAAAATGAGCAGAAAAATAATAGTAGCTTACACAAACAAAGAGAAGTTTGAAAAGGTTAAAACCGAACTAGGTTGGAATAAAAACCCCAATCTGGTGGCTATTAACCTTAACAATAAACGCAGTCTTAATAACTTGGCAGGTATCCAGAAGAAGGAAATAAAAACCTTCTGGCTAATGCCAAACTATGAAAATGGTAAATATTACCAGGATCTTAAGAAAAGGATAAACCTGATATATAAATCATTATAAAAAAAATGCTTAAAAAATAAGCATTTTTTACCCGGGAACCCCGAGGCCCCAGCCTCGGGGTTTTTAAAAGGAGGAAAATAAAAAAGAAATATCCTAATGTTATAACAGAAGACTTAGCAGTTGACGTACAGGAATTCTATAAGCTACCTGAATCTGTAAAAAATTTAAATCCTGATTTAGATTTATTGAATTCCTTATTAGCGGATGAATACCCTTTTTTTTTACCTTTATTAGGATGCAAGGGTATAGTCCCTATATTTAGCTATACCTAAATTCTAATACATACTAACCGTGGGATAGAAAGGACTTGACAGTTATATGTAAATTTTATATAATTTACATATAGCTATAACTGGTAGAGTTGGAAGGTTTCCATACCCTACCAGTATAAAAGTTGTGTGGAGCTATAAACATCTTGAAGTTTTCACTTCAAGATGGGTTACTGAGTCATTCTAACCAGTCTGAGCTCCTTAAACAAACAGACAAGCCCTCAGCTTTAGCTAGGGTAGATGACATACTACGTATAATGGGCATAAAAAACATCCATCCGAACCTCCAAAGGTTCGGATGGATGGGGAAATATTTCTACACAACACCACTCGCACTTTATCCATTCTCCCGTTAAATTTTATCCCTATAACCATTCCCCTCACGGCCACCGGCCGTGAGGTGGAACTCTATAACCTACACACACGCCATGGAGACAGAACCAATAACCAATCTCCTGCACACGGCGACAGCCGTGTGGATGGGGAAATTTTTCCACAAATTAATAACCCCAAAAAAAATCCCAGCCACGAAACTTTTTTGAACATTCCGCCCAAAAAGTGCTTAAAAAATAAGCACTTTTTGAAGTTCAAATGGGGGCGCATTTCCCCCGTCTCCTCTCGAGTGTGGAATAAATTCCACACTCGGCGGAGGGTTGGGGGCGAGGCGGAAGGGCAAAGAATACTTAATCTCGCCTCCGATCCCCCATCCATCCAGGAAATTCCCAAGTTAGAGGGAATTTCCTGGGTATTGGTGAGGAGGAGGTTTTAGGGAAAAGATAGTAGATAAGGGAACTACTTACTAAAGAGAGAGATAAACCCTGGAATAGAATAAAGCTAAAGAGAGAATAAGAAAAGGTAAAGAAAAGAGAAAGAGAATATATAAAACAAAAAAAACTAACTACTATCCAAAAAGAAATAAAAAATAAAAAGAAAAAAAAATCTACCTTACTACTGTAAAACAAATACACACACACAAACAAAAAGTAAATACCACTTCTGCTACTATCCTACTACCTATCCTATTACCCAACCCATGCTATATTTTCTTTTTGCGGCGGAAAGTAAAATATATATAAATATAATATACTTGAAAAATCAAGCGAGAAAATAAAATAATATAATAAATAAAAAATATAAATAATGATAACAGTAAAAATAAAAATAATAATTAAAAGACAAATAACAATAAAAAAATAAAGAAGAATAAAAATATAATTAACAATAAAAAAAATAAATAATATAATAATATAATAATATAATAATATAATAATATAATAATATAGTAATATAATTATAAAGTAAAGTAGAACAAAATACTGATCGTAGTGGTAACTAGATAATATTAAAAATAAACGGCAGTGGGGTAAGGATTGCGCTGGTTAAAAGATTTAGGGCAGGATGGTAGGTGTAGCCATCCAGGGATAAAAAAGGGCTATAAAGCGATTTTAAAAGGGGGAGGAGAGGCTTATGCTGGTATATGACCGAAGGTATCACAAGAAAGTACATGTGTTTTGTCAAGAATGTTTGAAGTACAAATGCCGTATCCTGGAACCTATACGGTAGGGAAAGGGTATTCAAATTCCGGGGCGGTTAAAGAATGGTTTGTGGATATAGGGAGATATACGGCTGCCCGGAAGAATCCAGAAAAGAAAGAAGAGTTATGATATACAAAAAGATAGTGGAGATTCTATCTGAGAAAAAATAATATTTGACAAAGGGGTTCGCTTTTTAGTAAAATGGATCAAACCCACCACCCAGCCCGAGAAAAAAATTCTCGGGCTGGTTTGGGAGGAGGAGGTTATGCAGAAACCAATTTTACATATTTACAGGGCTTCAAAAGGTCGATGGGGAAAGATTAGACCGGCAATAGAAATAAGTTGGATAAGCGAATATACCGGCAAAAAAGTTAAACCGCCGAAGTCCCTGGCATGCGAAGGAACGAACCATATCGGAAGAAAAAGGATATTCCCTATTAAAGATATATACTACCAGGATTGGGAACTTACTAAAAGAGAAATAAGGCAAGCGATTAAAGAAAATGATACGGCATCCTTAATGCCTATGAGAAGATTCATTTGTAAAGAATGCACACGAAAAATGGGAGGAAGAGGTGAAAAATAAAAAAATAGAATTAACCGAAGCGATAATAGTAATACCTAAAGGTGGTTGTAAATATTGTCATTATTGTAGGGATATAGATGTAGAGGATGGATACTTTTGTGGATTGTTTATGGAAAGTTTAGGTAAGTCTATGAAGAGGTTACCTAAATGTGAAAAATTAGGCGGAGGTAAATTTTTATTAACAAAAATAGAATAGGAGGAAATATGAAAAGTAAAATGAAAAAGATAAATATAGAAAAAAATACGAATAAATATCGTATGAATTTCAGCGAGGTCATCTACCCCCTGGCTAAAGCCGATGGGCTTGTCTGATGTTTAAGGAGTTCAGACGGGTCGGAACGACTCGGCGACCCATCTTGAAGTGAAAACTTCAAGATGTTTTTAGCTCCATTTAAATCTGCGTTTAATCTTCTTCCACAAGTATTACATATTAAT
>Ga0123519_10005392_pt1 | contig 20411 bp, 15 predicted proteins | sample YelNatPaOPRAMG02_FD_87396 | JGI IMG/M metagenome (GOLD analysis project Ga0123519, IMG submission 87396) | Hot spring microbial communities from Yellowstone National Park - Yellowstone National Park OP-RAMG-02 (version 2) | ecosystem: Environmental > Aquatic > Thermal springs > Hot (42-90C) ...
ACACGCGAGAGACTTTTGTCATTGCGGGGAGCCGACGGCGGCATATACGGGTTCTCGAAATTTCTGTCGGGATGAGGGCCGTCTCGTCGAGCGTGTGGCCGCTTTCGGAACCTTCCTTCTAGCGGCCAAAGGCCAACCTTTGTCATTTCGAAGGAGCGAGTCTCGAACGAAGTGAGAGGCTGCGACTGAGAAATCTTGGTTTTCTGACCAGGATTTCTCGCTTCGCTCGAAATGACAGGGACAATGCATTCAAAATGACAGGGACCATGCATTTCGAAATGACCGGCGCCTCCTTGAATTCGTGATTACTTTCGAGAACAGGTCTAGCAATCTCGGCTTGTTATGAATCTACCAGTCAAGCCCTTTTCGAATTGGCGTTTACTTTCGAGAGCACCTATAATCACTTAGGTATTGGAGCGATGGCCGTCCGTCCCGCTGTTTTGACGAGGACTGCGGCGTCCTGACGCCGCAACCAGTCTCCTGAATTTTTCCGCCATGCGCCCCGCCTCTCCATTGGACCTGAGTTCTTCCACCGTGTATCGCATCTTTGTGACCCAGTTGGGATGCTCAGAGGTGGTGCCAGGAAAATTTTGCTGCCTCACATCCAAAAAGAGGTCCTCCTGGTTAATCAGGGTCAGCAGCGAAGGCGTCCGCAATACAAAACTCAAGACAGCAGTGTGGAGATCGTCTGTGGGCGTAAGCGACTCCCAGGCCGCGTGCGCATTCTGATCCGTCAGGAAGCCATCTTGAAACAGCCGCTCGATGATACGAGCCTTCTGGGTCGTTCTCTGGCGACGCTGTTCCTCTGACTGAGCCGCGCTTATGAGCCCCATTTCGTGGCGCAACTCGATGTCGCGATGCGACCAGAAACCGGCCAGGGTCGGCAAATCGTGGGTGCTGATCGAAACAAGGGCTGTACGCGGATAATCCTGGAAAGGAAGATAGTTTCCTTGACCGTCTTGTTCGAAATAGAAAAGCCTATATGAGAAAATCCCTTTTGCCATGAGTCTTTCTCTAAAGCCGTGAGGCAGCGTGCCCAGGTCTTCCCCCACGATCAGCGCCTTGGTTTTTTGGCTCTGCAGGGCAACAAGACTGAGGAGTTCGTCTTCATATTCTTTGACATATACGCCTTGTGAGGGGCTGCAGCCATTGGCAATCCAGAAAAGGTGATTCAACTGCATGACGTGGTCGATGCGTAAAGCCCCTCCGTAGCGACAGTTGGCTTCGAGATTTTTCAGAAACAGATCATAGCCGCTCCGTCGAATGGCCTCGCCGTCAGGAGGCGGCACGCCCCAATTTTGACCGCGTGGAGAGAATGGGTCTGGGGGAGCTCCAATGGCAAATCCTTCATGAAAGAAACGCCGCCACGCCCAGAAGTCAGCCCCGTTTGAATCGACCCCCAAGGCCATATCATGATACAAACCAATCAACATGCCTTTTGCTCGCGCGTAGTCTTGAATGCGGCTAAGCTGAAGATGTATCTGCCACTGCACGTACATCCAGAACAAAACCTTTTCTTGGTGCTCTCTCTCGAAATCCTTTACAGCCGCCCCTTCGGGATCGTGATACGGCGTGGGCCAATCACGCCAGCCAAATGTGTGGGCCGACTGTTCGGAAAAATGCTCCTGCAGCGCACAAAAAAGAGCGAAGCGTCGCAGATATTCACCTTGGGATTGTCGGAATTTTTCAAACTGCTCCCAGCGCTCATTGCACCTGTGGCCTCGCGCATTGTTTTCGAGAAACGTCCGGAATGTTTCCCGCAAGACCACTAATTTCAGCGCGGCAACCTTTTCATAATCGACATGTTCTCGGCCCCTGAGTTCATGGACGAGGCTCTGATTAGTTGGCAAGCTGGCATAGAGACGCGCCTTTTCAGACTGGTTAAAGTCTTCTATCGCAGGAACGTCCAGATACACATAGTTCGGGTACAGACGGCTGGATGGGAGGTAGGGGCTCGTGTTAAATGGACTTTTGTTAAAAATGGCATGCAGCGGCTGCAATCCCACAAAGTCAACGCCGAGGTCGTCTGCCGCCCAGTCTATTACCCGTTCCAGGTCAGAAAAGTCGCCGATGCCCCAATTTTTCTGGGATCGAAGGCCGTACATGGCCAGGGCCACGCCGGCCAGCCGCGCCCCGTTCGCCATCTCAGAGGGCAGGTAACATGCCTCAGGGCAGACCAGCCAATGCACATCCTTGGAACAGCGCGCTTGTGAGAACTCCGCGGTCACATGAAATCGGTATCTCCCTTCGTGCAGGCCCTTTGGATACGGTACCCGAATCGTCATCTCATTTACGAAACGCGGCCGTGACGTGGATACCTGCGCATCGTCTATGGCGTAATGAAACGCGTCGATGGCATTGGAGTATTCTTCGAACACGATGAAACCGTTTCGAGCGCCCTCTTCAGGGATATCCTGATCGCTGCGCATGGTGATGGACAGCTCTTCGGGCGGATTTTGGCTTGAAGCGACCAAGGTGTCAGGCGCCTCACGAAAGAGGTCCTCCCTGAGGTAGATCCCTTTCTGCTTCAGGACGCGCAAAAGGTCGGCCAGCTCGGCATAATGGCGCTGGCCTTCTGTATCCTTGTATTCGGGCTCGACGCCGAACATTTTAAGCAGGTCATCAAGTAGGGTAAGACTCGACTTCACGGTTTTTCTCCTCTGAAGCGATCTAAGCTCAAGGCTTTTCACGGTTCACGTCTGCACAAAAAGAAGACTCGCTGAGGTGCAGCTTTCCTCTGCGGTTTTCCGTTCATGCCACAAAGGTGATCGCGTCGTGTGATTTTTCATTGACTCTTTTATCTTGTAACAAGTATTCATATTCAATGGAACTCCTCTACATGTTTGCCAGCGCGTTCGCCATCGAATGCAGAAGGCGGAGAGAGTCCCCTTCTTGCGAACCACATGGATCCACCACATCACGACATGGAGACAGTGAATGGACTTCAGGCTCACAGACGAACAACGATTGATCCGAAAGGCTGCTCGGGACTTTGCCGCCAAGGAACTCATGCCCAACGTAAGGGAATGGGAGGAAACCGCAACCTTCAGCAGAAAGACCTTTGATAAGATGGGCGAACTGGACTTCACGGGATTGTATGTACCGGAAGAGCTTGGGGGAACCGGCGTCGGTCGCCTGACCGCAGCGATCATCTTCGAAGAGCTGGCAAAAGGCTGCTTCGCCACCGCCGTGTACCTGAGCGTCCACAATATGGTCACCAATCTGATTTATCAATACGGCAACGAAGCTCAGCGCAACAAATGGGTTCCTCCTCTGGCTCGCGGGGAGAAGCTTGGAGCCTACTCGCTCACCGAGGCAGACGCCGGTTCTGATGCGGCCGCGTTGACGACCTCAGCAGTGAAAACGGACGGTGGGTATGTGGTAAACGGGACAAAGCTCTACGTGACGAGCGGGGAGGTTGCGGACATCTACGCAGTGATGGTGCGCACGGATGAAACTCAGAAACAGAAAGGCATCAGCGCAATCATCGTTGAGAAGGGTACCCCAGGGTTTTCTTTTGGACCCCATGAACCAAAAATGGGGCTCAATGCAAGTCCCACCACGGAATTGCACTTTCAAGACTGCTTTATCCCTGCGGAGAACTTGCTCGGAGAAGAAGGGCGCGGGTTGAATATGGCCTTGACAGCCCTCAACGGGGGGAGGATCAGTATAGGCGCATGCGCCACAGGTTTGGCCCAGCAAGCCCTTGATTATGCCATGGCCTACGCCCACAAGAGACAGCAGTTCGGAAAATCCATCATCTCTTTTCAAGGGATCCAGTTTCTTGTTGCAGACTTGGCCACAGAGATCGAGGCAGCGCGCTTGATGATTTATCGAGCAGCATGGCTTATGGATCAAGGCGAACCAAGCGTCATGGAGGCGGCTATGGGAAAACGGTTCGCTACGGACACCGCCATGAGGGTGACCACTGAGGCTGTTCAACTACTGGGCGGGTACGGCTACATGAAATCTTATCCCGTGGAGATGTATATGCGCTTTGCAAAAATCGCCCAAATATTTGAAGGGACCAACCAAATTCAGCGCATTGTCATCGCAAGAGAGTTGGCCAAGTACAAAGGAGGCAAAAGGCCCGACACGTACTAACGAGACCGTAGGCGTGCGTGCTCTTAAAGACGCGTGGAAATTCAACGTGAAAGGGCAGCCACGCTTGTCCAACACGTGACACGCGCTTCGCAGAAGTCACTATTGTTCGCAGGAGAAGCTTTATGGCCAAGAAAGCTGAAAAAAGCCAAAGTACAGGGGAACGAATTCGAGAGATGAGGAAAAAACTCAATCTCGATATAACGCAACTTGCGGAGAAAACTGGATTGACGGCCGACTACCTCCAGGAAATTGAGGCCGACGCAGTGGTTCCTCCCGTGGGGACCCTTATTACAATTTCCAGAGCGCTCGCGGTGGATTCAGCCGCGTTGCTCGCTGAAGAAAAAAAAGAGGAGAGGCGTCGGAGTTACCGCAAACGCACCAAATCATATTCATACAAGAACCTGACGCCTGGCGCTGAGGACAAACATTTGTGGGCATATCTCGTGACCCTCGATCCCGGGAAAGCCCATGAAATGGTAGAATACAAGCACCCGGGAGAAGAATTCGTTTACGTGTTAGAAGGAAAAGTCGAGATTCAAGTGGGCGAGGCGGTGCACCAGTTGAAAAAAGGCGCGACGCTCCATTTCAATTCGAGCATTCCCCACAATTTAAAGAATCTTAGCAACAAGAAATCCCAGCTCATTGTCGTCGTCTATACTCCTTAAGAAGGAAGGGAGCTCCCTGGGCCGCGACGCCCATCCGAGGGAAATCCACTGAGGAGACGAGTTAGACGTCGCAGCCGCGTCGTTTGTTCATACTGATTCCCGAAACGTCCGTCCAAATTGCTTCCGCGCCGTGCAGTTTGTATGCGCTTGCGAGAACCGCGGAGGAAAACCAGGATAAGCCACTCTTTGGCGTTTCAAAGGAGCAAGGCTTGAACCAAGTAAGAGACGGCGACTGAGAAATCTTGGTCTTCGGGCGAAGATTTCTCGCTTCGCTCGAAATGACATGGAGTAGGGGGCCCGCAATGACCCCGGAGTGAGGCTCTCGAGATGACGCCAAGTAAGGCTCTCGAAATGACGCCGAGTGAGTCGCCGACAGTGACGGCTACTTTATCGAATTCGCGGATGCTTCCGAGAACCGCTATATAGAGGCGCGAATCTCGTCAACGATCGTGGAACTTTCCACACGATAATTTGTCTATCAGATCAGGGTTATGTCATGACGGACGTCATACTTACCAGCGCCAGAGCGCACGAGGCGAGGCCTCGTGTCCCAGGGAAGTGTGGCGCCTAATGAACGCAATAACCCATATCCATACCTCCTTTCACGCCCCGAGCCCCCTCTCGGGGCTTTTTTTTCGCGATCCTGTCTGATAATGTATAGCCTGTTATGTCTGGGCCCAACGTTGATGCGCGCCATAAGGGCGCACAATTCCGCCGGGGGAACAGCGTGGCGTCACACTGCAGCGTCTGAGAAAAGGACCGCGCCTGGCGTGCGTGCAGCATGGCGATCAAAAGGGCCCCGGAAACGAGACCATGAGCAGTGGTTCATTGAGAGACCGCGCTGATGCGCCGACGCACTGAAGAAGAAGATGGAGGAGAGGATATGAGACTGAATGGAAAGGCGGCCGTCGTCACCGGCAGCAGCCGCGGGGTAGGCAGAAACGTGGCGCTGGCATTGGCTGCAGAAGGGGCTGACGTACTTGTCAACTACACGTCAAACGAATCGGCTGCTCAGGAGGTTGTTCAACGAATAATAGCCATGGGACGAAAATCTGTGGCCGTGCGCGCTGACGTCGCGGTGAAGCAGGATGTCGAAGAGATGATGCGCACCGCCAAAGAGACCTTTGGACATTTGGAGATTCTCGTCAACAATGCCGGCTTTACAAAACCAGCGATGCTGCTGAAAATGACCGAAGAACAGTGGGATCTGGTGGTCGATGCGCATCTCAAAGGGACCTTTCTCTGTACTCAGGCAGCCGCGAAATATTTTCAGGAACAGAATTACGGTAAGATCATCAACGTGAGTTCCGTCGCGGGCCTCGTGGGGACTGTGGGGCAGGTCAATTATTCTGCTGCCAAAGGAGGCATCCTTAGCTTTACCAAGAGCGTTGCAAGGGAGTTGGCACGCTATAATGTCTGCGCGAATGTCATATCTCTTGGAATAGTAGAGACCGACATGACCGAGAAAATAAGGAGCGATGAAAAGCTGAGAGAAATTTACATGAACCGCATCTTGATGAAGCGGTTTGGAACCGCGTCGGATATAAGCCCCGCGTTTGTCTTTCTCGCCTCGAGCGAGTCGGACTACATCACGGGACAGGTGCTGTGCGTGGACGGCGGCTACGGCATGATTTAGAAGAAGTGACGCACGGGGTCCGAAAAATCTTGACTTGTTATTGAGCATCTGTTACAAAGATTTTACTATATAAGTATTTGAAGTAGATAGGCTTTATCACGTGGTTGAGACGCACGCCGCGCTCAACCGAAAAAGGGTTCACCCAAAAAAAGCATGTACCTGAAAAGAAGGGACGCTTTTTCGGGTGGAAGATGGCAGTCAAGCTGGAGTCAGGCAAAAAAATAGCTTGACATTCGGTGGTTGATTTGATACCAAAAATACATTCCGGGCTATATCGGGTTTTCATCCGGGAATGTTTTTTACGGGTCTCCCAAACAATGGTTGGGAGGAACTGTTGAAAGGAGGATTGAGGGTATGGTTAAACGTTTAATACTTCTGAGCCTACTGGTTCTCGCATTGTGCGGCGCTAGCGTGGTGATTACTTCCGCTGGCGGACCCGGCGGCGGTGGACAGGCATATATGCCGCCCCCACCAATGATTCCGCCGCTGTGTGGACCAGCCCAGACCAAGTACGAAATGAAAAAGGAGGTTATCACTCCGATACCCGCTCAATTGAGAAGGGTGAGGGTGGTTGCCCCGTATCTGGCCGGCGTTGCATGGCCGCGCAAGCCTCTGGCATTCTTCGCGAATCCACAGACTTTCCCCCAGGCAATTCCCGTCGGTCGCTATGAGTGGCTCGTACCCATCGTGTCAGAGATCAAGAATGAGCACTATGACACAGTGATGGATCCCTGCTGCAAGAGCCACAAAGTGCCTCGTTGCGTGTGGGTGAAGGCAAACTACATCAAGCAACAGTGCGCGCCTGCGTGCGGACCTGTTCCCATGGCGCCTCCGGCCCCAATGCCGGTCAAAGTGACGAAGTAAAGGTTGCTGCGAGAGGCCAATACAGAGCAGAAGAGTTCCTCAGATATAATGAAGTTTCGAAAGGAGGATTAGGGTATGGTTAAAAAGATAGGAATTCTCGGATTCGTCCTGGTCGTCGTTGCTGCGGCGGGCATGGTATGGGCCGAGACATTTACGGGGTCGATCCCAGCACCTCAGCCGATGGTGGCTCCAGCAGCAGCACCAGCATGTGTTGGGCCAACATGCGCGCCCCCACCACCACCGCCAAAGGTCAAAGCGGCTCCCAAAAAACTGAGAACGTCAATCCAGGTGAAGATGTCGTATCCAGAGCCGACTCCCCCACCCATGACGTGGTGCGGGCCGTCTTGTGCGCCTCCTCCCATTCCTGTGGCGGTGCCGATGTGGAGATTCATCGTTCCTTGGCCACCCTATGTGTATTACCTGCCCGTTGACTAAACAACGGTCACGAGCATCGAAAAAAGAGCCCCCTGGAACGGGGGCTTTTTTGTTCCCAATGGTTTCACACGCACAATGATCATCATCCCTGCCATAGACTTGAAGAATGGGAAATGCGTCCGGCTGAGACAAGGTCGCTTCGATGAAGTCACGGTATTTCACCACGATCCCGTAGCTCAAGCGCGTTCCTGGGAAGACGCGGGGGCCGCGCGCATCCATGTTGTGGATTTGGACGGCTCCACCGCAGGCTCGCCCGTAAACCGCGCAGTTATCGAGCAGATTGTCTCATCCGTGCGCGTGCCCGTGCAGCTCGGTGGGGGGATCAGAGACCGCGCCGCTGTGGACGCCTACCTCGACATGGGCGTGAGCATAGTGGTCCTTGGCACGACGGCGGTTAAGGATAGGGCTCTGACATCAGAGCTTCTGAAGGTGTACCCGGGAAAAATTGCCTTAGGCGTTGACGCGCGTGATGGCAGAGTAGCGATCGACGGTTGGACGAAAGTAACCGAGCAAACCGCCATTGACCTTGCCAACGCGTATGCCTCTCTGGGGCCCGCGTACTTCATCTATACCGATATTCAGCGAGACGGGATGATGAAGGGGCCCAATGTGAGGAGCACCCGTGAATTCGCCATGAGCGTGTCCGCGCCGGTAATCTTATCCGGGGGGGTTTCCACCATGACCGACGTGGAAGCGGTTCTGGGGCTTGACCGCTGCGGTGTAGTGGGCATGATTATAGGGAGAGCCTTGTACGACGGAGCGATAAATCTGAGAGAAGCGATAAGACTCGCCGAACAAAGGACAAATGCTGGCTAAAAGAATAATTCCTTGTCTCGATGTCAAAGATGGAAGAGTTGTCAAGGGCGTCAATTTCGTCAATCTTTCCGACGCCGGCGACCCTGTGGAGAACGCGAAGTACTACGACGCGGAAGGGGCTGACGAACTTGTCTTTCTCGACATCACAGCCTCGCACCAGAAGAGGAAAATCATCCTAGACGTGGTCGCTCGTACGGCAGAGGAAGTATTCATGCCTCTGACCGTTGGCGGGGGCATTAGGACCACCGCGGACATCCGGGAGCTGCTCAACGCAGGCGCGGACAAAGTTTCTCTCAACACAGCGGCTGTCCAGGAGCCCGCGCTCGTGAGAGACGCGTCGCAGATGTTCGGCAGCCAATGTATTGTCGTAGCCATCGACGCCAAAAGGTCGCCAAACACCTCATCAGGCTTTGAGATCTCGATCCATGGGGGCCGCACCATGACCGGCATAGACTGCCTGGAATGGGCGCGCAGGGTAGAGGAGCTGGGAGCAGGAGAAATTTTGTTGACGAGCATGGACGCGGACGGGACTAAAAATGGCTATGACATACCTATGACCGCGGCGGTGACCTCCATTGTCGGGATTCCCGTCATTGCCTCAGGGGGAGCAGGCGCCAAAGAGCACTTGAGAGACGCCGTCTTACTGGCAAACGCAGACGCTGTGCTGGCTGCGTCCATCTTTCACTATCGAGAGATACCGATAGGAGACGTGAAGCGGTACCTTGCCCAAGAGGGCATCCCCGTACGGTTGTGAATTGGCGACTTTCTTGTATTTGCATGCAGCTTCAAGGGAATAGCATCTCCGTGCGAAACCCTAGCGAATAGCTGCGCGTCTCTTCATGAAGCTGTCAGATGAACGATTTTGGGATGAATATACGGGCTGAAAGCTTAAGAGCGCTTGATTTGGACGCCGTCCTCGCCGAGGCATCCCGATATGCTCATTCCCAACCGGGAAAAGAGAGCGTCTGCAGCGCCGCGCCATTGCAGGACTTTGACCAGGTAAAAGAAAACCTCGGCATTGTAAGGGAACTGAAGGAAGCCTCAGCGCTTGATGGTCCCATGGAATTGCATGGGCTGATACCTATTCGGGGACTGCTTCAGAGCCTCGAAAATCCCGCTACAGTCCTGGAACCCGAAGACCTGCTCGCTGTGAGAGACCTCCTCGCCCTCACAGGTCGGACTTTTGAGTGGTTGGACCAACTTGATCCTCGCTTCGAGCGACTCAAAGCCCTGCAAGCCCCCTTGGAAATCCTGGGCGATCTTCGGGCAAAGATCGAACGTAGCATAGACGACAGCGGCCAGGTGCGAATGGATGCCAACCCTGAACTGGCGTCCATCGGAGATCGCCTAAGAGAGGCGCGAGAAACCATTCGGAAACGACTTGATGGATTTGTGCGGGACAGAAATCTTACGGACGTGGTGCAGGAAGATTACGTCACCTTGAGGAACGATCGGTATGTGATACTCATGAAGCCCCACTTTAGGGGGAAACTCGATGGGATCGTTCATGATCATTCTCGCAGCGGATCGTCCGTGTATGTCGAGCCATTTGATGTGGTTGAGGCGAACAACAAGGTTGCTGAATATGCCGATCAACAAAGGGCTGCCGTCAGGAAGCTCTTGAGGGACCTCTCCGAGGAAGTGAGGCGGCGCAAAGCCGAAATCAGCGTCAATTTTGAGCAACTCGTCTGGCTCGACGCGCTGCAGGCGAGGGCGCTGTATGCGCTTGCTACCTCGTCTGTGGAACCGGAATTCGTGGAGGACGGCTTCAGAATCGTTGGAGGCCGACACCCGCTATTGATGGCGGCATCCCCATCCGATGTGGTTCCCATGGATGTAATCCAGGACAGCAACACCAGGATCACCATTATCAGCGGGGCAAACATGGGAGGGAAAACCGTGGCGTTGAAGATAGCCGGCCTTTTTCCCCTCATGATTCGCTGTTTTCTGCAGTTGCCCGCGGAAGAGGGAACACAGATTCAGCCTTTTGGCAGCATCATGGCGGACATCGGAGATGAGCAGGATCTGCGGGAGCGTATATCCACCTTCGCAGGTCACATACTCCGTATGAGGTCTATCATAGAAAGCGCCTCAGCCGGCGATTTGGTTCTTATCGATGAGCTGGGAGCCGCAACAGACCCCGAAGAAGGAGCTGCCATAGGTATGGCCCTTTTGGATTATCTCGTGGAGAAAGGCGTGCGCTGCGTGGTCACGACGCATCTCTCTCAGCTCAAGGCATATGCCTTTGCGCACGATCACGCAAAGAACGTGAGCGTCGAGTTCCACCCCGTGACGCATGAACCCACTTTTCGACTCATTTATGATATTCCCGGGGAATCCCACGCGATAACCACAGCCCAACGGATCGGGCTGCCGGAAAAGGTTTTGGCCAGCGCGCGACAATACGCGGATAAATTTGCGGGGGGCAGCGCCAAACTTCTCAGCGACCTCAGACAGAAAATGATTGAATACGAAGAGCTACAACAACAGTTGAGGATCAAACAACATGAACTCGAACATCAACTTGCCGAAATTGAGAGGCAAAAAAACCAGGTTGTCGAGTCATTCAGAGAGCGCTGCGTCGCGCTGATTCAGGATGCCGAGAAGCAGATCGCGGATCTCCAAAAATCATTAAAAGAACGCCTGCCAAAGAAGGGCGACAACCCAAGAGAAAAACTCAAGCAGATTGCAGAGCGTCTGGAGAAGGAGCTTGGGGTACCAATAATCAGGCGAAAATCAAGACTGGCGCCCGGAGCCATGGTACGGATCGCATCGCTGGACAAACAGGGAAGAGTAACCGAGGTGTCGGAAACGGGCGTCGCCACTGTCGAGGTCGGGAAACTCAAAATAAAAGTCAAAACAAGCGACTTGGTGGAATCCTTTTCTGAACGAACCGAAAAAAAAGCTTCAAAAATAGAAAGTACTGGAGTAGAAATCCCTAGCGCCTCACCCCAGTGGCAGGTCAAGGTTATTGGTCTGCGGGTGGACGAGGCAATCCCAGTCGTGGAAAAAGCCATTAACGATGCATTTCTCGGGGGTCTTACAGAGCTCATCATCATTCATGGCAGGGGCACAGGAGCCCTAAAAAAAGCTGTGCGAGAATATGCGTCACGACATGCTCTTGTGAAGGGGTTGCACGAGGCGGATCAGGCGCAGGGAGGAGACGCAGTGACTGTTTTGGAATTGGCGACTCACTGAAAAAACAACAACGTCCAATTCTCCTACGACTCACAGATTCAGCGACCGGACCATGAGAATACCTCAAGCAAAGATATCCGAAATAGCCGCAGCGGCAGATATTGTGCAGGTTATATCTCAATATGTCGCCCTTAAGAGGGCCGGTAAGGACTATAAGGGCGTCTGTCCTTTCCATGGCGACAAGGATCCTTCCTTCTACGTTTCGCCCCAGAAGGGCATATTCCACTGCTTCGGGTGCTCGGTCGGTGGAAGCGTGTTCAATTTTCTCATGCGGATAGAGAACTGGACGTTTGTGGCGGCTGTTCAATATCTGGCCAAAAAATACGGTATTCATCTCGATCTGACAGAAGCGCATGGAGGCAAAGAGGAAGATAGGAAGGCGATTCTCCAGGCGCTAAGGTTGGCGGGGGAGTATTTTTCGACCCACTTGGTCGGCGAGGCCCGGACGTACCTTGCAGACAGAGGAATTTCAGATACATGGATCAAAGAGTTGGGGCTGGGGTTCGCCCCTGACAAATGGGACGGCATGGTTTTCTTCCTTCGATCGCGAGGCGTCCCAGACAGGCATGCCAGGGCTGCGGGGCTGGTTCGAGAACGGGCGGATGGCAGCCATTACGACTACTTCCGTCAAAGAATCATGATACCGATCCGAAATATCAATGGCCAAATCGTTGCCTATGGCGGAAGGATTCTTGGGGAAGGAACGCCCAAGTACCTCAACTCTCCGGAATCAGAGGTGTTCACGAAGAAGAATACGCTCTTTGGTCTGGACGCAGCTCGGGAAGCAATTCGGAAAGAGGGCTATGTCATCCTGGTGGAGGGATATTTTGATCAAATATCATTGCGCACCCATGGGATCGACCACGTGGTGGCGCCTCTCGGGACCTCCTTGGCCCAGGAACAAGTCCGACTGATTAAACGGTTTACCTCCAACGTACGAATTGTGTTTGATTCGGACGAAGCGGGAATTCGAGCCCTGAAGAGGGCAATCCCCATGTTTCTCGGTCAAGGAATCGAGCCATCCTGCGTCCTCTTGCAGGGGGCGAAAGACCCCGATGAAGCCATCCAGCAACACGGTACTGAAAAATTCAAGAAACTTGTCGAGGACGCTATACCTGCCATTGATTTTTTCCTGGAACATATTGAGTCTCGGTGCGACGTGAACACAATAAAGGGCAAAAACTTGGCGATTGAAGAGATCATGCCTATTATTGGAGAGATTGCCGATTCAGTCGAGCGGGATTATATCATAGAGAAGGTATGCTCGAGATTCAGGATCAAGGAGGAGAGGCTTCGTCAGTTTTTACGCACATCGGCAGCGCGGTCGGCAGGCCTGTCCCGGGTCGAACGAGGCTTGGGACTGTACAACTTCCCTGCGGATGAGAGAAACGTCGTAAGGGGTATGATCTTGCTCGAAGGCGTCATAGACGCGATCGAGGCTGCTGGCGCGCTCAAAGACATCGAAGACCCAGTATTGGCTGAACTTGCAGCCAAGGCAACGGCCTTCCATCGCCAGAACGGACGTTTCGACTCTAAGGCCTTCCTGCATTCCCTTGAGGATGAGCGTCTTTCCTCAATTGTGGCATCCTGGATGAACCCTCGGCCAGAAGAGGACGACCTTCGCCCGGAACTGGATGGCGATACCCTTGTGTATGAATCTCTTGATCGTATGAGAAGACGGAAGCTCGAAAAACGCAAAAGTGAAATAAAAGAGCGCATGAAAAAGTGTATCCCAGGCGATGACGAATATAAACAGCTTGCCACGGAGCTAATGTCTCTCGGCCGCGTGTTGCACAAATAACCATGACAATCCCAAGAAAAGGAGAAGTCCTCAATGATTGACGCCAAGACTCCATTGGAGTTCAAACCCCTGTTCGATCTCGCTCGTACTCGGAAGTATTTGACGTATGACGAGATAAACGAACTGCTGCCTTCCCATATCATCGGGGCTGAACAAATCGATGAACTTCTCATCAAGATCATGGCGGACTACAACGTGGAGCTAGTGGCCTCCGAGAAAAAGATTCCCATAACCGAAAAGAAGGTACAAGCGCTAGACGACGACAAACCAGAAGAAGATGAAGAAGACGAAGAGATTATAGCCGACCCGGACGCGGTTGTACGTGGAAACGACCCTGTGAAGATGTATCTCCACGAAATGGGATGCGTCTCTCTGCTGACCCGCGAGGGGGAAGTGGAAATTGCAAAAAGGATAGAACAGGGCGAACAGCAGGTCTTTGGAGTGATTATCGAATGCCCAGTAACCATCAAAGAGGTCCTCGCCCTGGGCGACAAACTGAGGAAAGGCTCTATCAGACTCAAGGAAGTCATCAAAGGGTTCGACGACGAGGAAGTGGCAGAGGGCGACGACTCGACAAATGTGGAGAGAGTTCTCAAACTGATAGATGAAATGAAGGAGTACGACGCCAAGTATCACAGCCTGCTGGACAAGCGAAACTCCCTGGGACCCGATGCGCCTCAAGACGTCATCGCGCAGATGGACCAAGAAGTCGCCGCAGCCAAAGAACAAGTGGTCGCATGCCTCCGAAGCATTAACCTCAATACGAACATGATTGACCACATAGCGGGCAAATTGAAGTTCCTCGTGCAAAAACTAGAGGCTGCGAAAGACGAGTTATGGGCCGTTGAATACGAGCTCAAGGCGTCAACGGATGAAGTACGCAAGAAAATTGACTTCCTCAAGAACTTGATCGAACAGAAAAAACCCATAAAAAAATACACCCACCTCTCTCCCCAGAGGATCCTGGAACTCGAGAGAAAGTTTGAAAATGGGATGCGCAAGATACAAAAGCTCCGCGCCGAAGCTGGCATGGATGAGGACAATTTGGTGAGGGCCCTAGAGTCGTGCCGCCAAGGTGAGTATCTTGCGCGAAAGGCAAAATCAGAACTTGTGCAGGCAAATCTTCGGCTCGTGGTAAGCATCGCAAAAAAATACACCAACAGAGGCCTGCAGTTCCTGGACCTGATTCAGGAAGGAAATATAGGTCTTATGAAGGCGGTGGACAAGTTCGAATACCAGCGCGGGTACAAGTTCAGCACATACGCCACATGGTGGATAAGGCAAGCCATCACTCGCGCCATCGCCGACCAAGCCCGCACCATCCGCATTCCCGTCCACATGATAGAGACTATCAACAAATTGATAAGAACCTCGCGATACCTCGTCCAGGAATATGGTCGTGAGCCCACGCCGGAGGAAATTGCCGAAAAAATGGAGTTTCCTTTGGAAAAAGTGCGGAAGGTGTTGAAAATTGCCAAGGAGCCCATATCTCTTGAAACCCCGATAGGCGAAGAAGAGGATTCCCATCTTGGCGATTTTATTGAGGACAAGAAAATCCTGTCGCCTTCGGACGCGGTTGTTGGCATGAGCCTGACCGAACAAACAAGGAAGGTCTTGGCCACTCTGACTCCCCGTGAAGAGAAAGTGCTTCGCATGCGGTTCGGAATAGGAGAACGGGCCGACCACACGCTCGAGGAAGTTGGCCAAGATTTCGACGTCACACGGGAAAGAATTCGTCAAATCGAGGCAAAGGCTTTGAAGAAGTTGAGGCATCCTTCAAGAAGCAAGAGGTTGCGGCCATTTATTGAAGGCTGACGAGGGTTGGGAAGCGGCTTTCAAGCTGGTCTTCCTCCGGCTCCCCATCGCCGGGACGGGCTTATCGGGCCAGCGAATGAGCGCAACCCGCCCTGTCTCACATACGAAAAGCGAAAATCATGAATATTGCGCCGGACTACAAACCTAAACTGCGCAATGTTGAACCATTTGCGGCTGCCTATCAGGGAAGAAACGTCATCGGTCTGAAGGACCCACTCCGGTTGTCTGAGAAAATGGTGTTTGTTCCGCACGAGACCCTGCCGCTGCTGGCAATGTTTGACGGCGCGCATACGCTCAGGGATATCCAAGCCGCCTTGACTGCTCGAGCGGGGCGAATCGTATTCCTCGACGAAATCCAAGGCATCCTCGACATACTCAATCAGGCGTACCTTCTCGAAGGGCCGGCGGCAGATGATGCGGTCAGAAAGAAAACTCAAGAATACAGAGACAGGCCGTTTAGGCCCGCTTCTCATGCAGGAATTTCGTACAGCGACGATCCGGAAAAACTTACGCAAGAACTAGATGCTTTTTTTGACCCAGCGAACGGCGGGCCAGGGAAACCCGACCTGTTTTCTCAGCCTCGCAGACCCGTGGGTCTGGTTGCCCCACATATCGACATCAGGGCCGGTGGTTTGAGCTTTGCTCGAGCCTATCACGCATTGGCAACAGGCCAGCCCTCTGACGTCTACGTCATCTTGGGAACGGGACACGCCGGCGTGCAAAACATGTTCACCGCCGGCACCTTGGATTTCCAGACGCCGCTGGGAACGGCAAAGGTGGATTCTCGCATCATTTCTCTCCTCTCCAAGGAACTTGGAAAAGACGCCGCAGAGGAAGAAATCCTCCATGAGACTGAGCATGTCATAGAGTTTCAAGTGGTGTTTCTTCAGCATCTCTTTCGAGACCGACATGATTTCACGATTGTACCCGTGCTTTGTTCCCTGTCGCACCGCATATTCGACTCAAATGATTCTTTCTCCGAGCAGAAGCAAGCCTTCTACGCCTTTTGTTCTGCGCTGCGCAACGCGTGTCGTCAATCTGGCAAGACGGTCTGTTTCATAGCGAGCGCTGATTTGGATCACATCGGTCCCCGCTATGGCGACCAATTCGTCCCTCACCAGGCCGCAGTGAACGCCTCGTTGGAAAAAGACGGCGAGATGCTTGGTTATTTACGACAACTGTCCGTTGATTCTTTCATTCGGTGCATCGCATCTGAAGGCGATGCGCGAAGAGTCTGTGGTTTTTCACCCATCGTCACAATGATGCACGCCATGGAGGCGTCTCGGGCAGAAACGTTGAGCTTGGATTTTGCCTACGTCGATGACAGAAAGAGCTTTGTCACCTTCGGGGCTATGGTATTCTACTGAGAGGCCATACTGCTTAGTCGAGAGGACGCCTAGGCTTCCGTCGGGCATTGCCATGGGCCTCGCCTGAACCCTTTTTCCCCAGCCCTTACGAAATATCAATGGAACCCTAACTTGACAGGGATGCTCATAACGAGTAATAGCTATGGCCGACTACTCAGGGTGCAAGAGTTCTACTCTCGCACTACCGATTAAGGAGATGGACCCTCAGAGAGACCGTCACCCGCCAACGCAAGCCGCTGCTTCAGAGAATTTTTCATGACAGGAATGCAGAATACTGGGTGGAGCAACCAAGGGGTTCGTTTCTTTAATGAGGAGGAGGAAATGGAAATAGTAGCCAACATCCCTACGCCTGAAGAATGCGCCTCGCAGATTCTTGATTACACAGGTCACATCGTAGAACCAGAGGCTGCGGGAGAACTTTGGCTCAAAATCCTGCAGCACAAATGGTTTCTCTCCGAAAAACTGGGGCGAGATGTGGGCATAAAAGTGGCCTGCTTGGACTTTTTTGAAAACACGCAGGCCAATCTGCCAGATGTGCGCGAAGAAGAGATCGCGCGTATCTTGCGAGAACTGGGCGGTACATTGGTGGACCGCAACATTTGGGACACGATCTCAGATACACAGCCGCCCAAGAAAATCGTTGAGAAGAGGATTATATTGCCGCTGACGAAGGTGGATCTCGCTCGCAAACACGGCGTGGTGCCCCCCAAAACAATCATCTTTTTCGGCCCTCCTGGAACCGGCAAGACGCATTTTGTCCGAGCCATAGCCGGAGTGCTCAAATGGTGGTATGTCGAGGTGAGCCCAAGCGATCTCATGGCCGACGGGCAAGACCGCTTAGGATTGAATCTCAAGGCGCTCATGGAAAAGGCAACACGTCTGGAAGAGGCTGTCATATTTATTGACGAATTCGAAGAGATCGCAGCGAGCCGCGACAACGCGAGCAGAATGGACAAGTCCATTACCAATGAGTTCTTGAAGCAGGTGCCGATCCTCAAGAAACGTGGGGGTAAAATACTCCTCATCTGCGCGACCAATTACATTCGTGAGCTGGATGCGGCTCTGCTGCGACCCGGCCGGTTCGATTGCATCATCCCCGTCGGCGGATTGGATCATGCGGGTCTTAAGACGATCTTTGACCACTACCTCTCTCAAACAAATGCAGGAGAAGTGGATTCGGACAGGATCGTCTCGCTCATCCCGTTCTACACCCCTGCGGACATTGAGTATCTTTTTCAAAAGGTGACCCACGCCGCTTTTGAGCGAGAACTAAGCCTTGGTCGAGATTATCAAATTACCACGGATCTCTTCCTCGAGAAGATACCCGAGGTAAAACCATCGCTGACCGACAAGATCATCGCAGAGTTCGAGCGAGATTGTCGAGAATTCACGCGATATTGAGAAATCATGCAATGGCCATCCCAGGGTCGCCCTCAAAAAGACGATTCAGCAGCGCCTTTCGCAGCAGCCCTCGATGGCGTATACGCGCTTTTTTCTTGATCCTGGCGCTGCTGCTGGCCAGGTATGGCCAATGCGAAGAAAACCACTCCGAAATCGAAACGCAAGTGCTGCGCGTCGTCAGCGCCAAATACGCCGGTTATTATCACAAGCCCTGGAAAGCGCCGGATTTTGTCACCACTAAGAGCAGCGGCTTTTTCTTCGAGGATGAAACAAATTTTCCCGGCCGCAGGGGGCTCATACTCACAAACGCCCATGCTGTGTCCATGGCCCAAAGCATCCAGGTGTCTAATGGCAGAGAAAAGAGACAGTACAACGTCACTCCTTTGGGAATTTGCAATTCAGCGGATTTTGCCATACTCGAAATGAGCAATGAAGAGCTTGACGCCTACGAACGGATCAACGGACCGATACACCCCATGCAGTTAGGGGACAGCGACGCCCTGCGCGTCGGAGACAAGGTCACCGGCTGGGGGTACCCGTTAGGTGGAGAGAGCCTTAGCAAATCCGAACAAGGGGAGATAAGTCGTATCGAGGTGAGTCGGTACTCGTACTCGCTTGACAGATGGCTCATGATCCAGGCGTCTCTTCAACAAAACAGAGGAAATTCAGGCGGTCCTGTCTTGAAAGACGGCAAAGTGGTGGGGATAGCCTTTCAAGGGATGAGGATCAGCGACCGGATCAACTATTTTATACCCATAAATCTTGTCAAAAATTTGATCCCGCTCCTGGATAAACAGCACCTTATACCGTCGTGGTTGTACGTAGTGCAGCCCCTTTTCCCACGACTCAAAGAATACTTTGGGCTCAGTCGCGATCAAGGCGGCGTCCTTCTAGACTACATTATCCCGGAGGGCGGGCCCTACCGTTTCGGACTGCGCAACCATGACATCCTCCTCGCCATAGAGGATCACGACATAGACAACTACGGCGAGATTTATTTCGAGCCGCTTGCGCAAAAAATACATTTTTCGGAGGCGCTAAATCGAAAAAAGGTGGGCGACCCGCTCCACATCAAGGTGCTGAGACAAGGGCAGGTCGTCGATATAAAAGGAAACGTCACGCCCGGGCTCCCAAGGCTGGTGTCTAGGATTTTTTCTCGTCCAAATTATTTTATATTCTCTGGTATAGGCTTTGTGGAATTGACCCTCAATTGTATAGACAATCTGGGCAAGTCAGGCGACGCATTTAGGGCGAAGTATGCAGATGGTCTGCCCTCCCGGCCAAATGAAAAGATTGTCATTATATCAGAAGTATTTCCCGAATACGGCCTGAGTGAAAGCGCCGCATACCTCCGCAGGGTAGAAAAAATTAACGATAAACGCGTCCTCAATGTGAAGTCGCTTTACGCCGAGCTCATGGATTACAAGAAGAGGGGAGAATCGAGAGTGCTGCTCACATTGGAAGGACATCTCGTGCTCCCCCTTGACTTGCAGAACGCGTCGACCTTAGACGCAGAAATTCAGAATAAGTACGGCATCCTTTACATGATGACGCCGGGCGGTCTTCACAACTGACTGGCCTCCGCACATCCTTGGCCAATGAGGCCATCAGGCTAACAGGTAATCCTCTTTTCGAATTCCTCCCAAAGGACTTCCGCCATTTCTTCGCCGACCTCAGCCCATTCCTGGTTTATCTGACTCAAATGCGCCGACAAATTACCCGTCCAATGGGACTTGTCCGATTCCATAAAGTAGTGAAGGAAGCTCCCATAGAGCCCTTCGTACATGTACGGAGTCACCCTTTGCATATCTCTCACAAATGTCTGTGCTCGTTGACTCGATCTCATTGGCACCTCCCCTTCGAGCGCGCCAAATACCGCTTCGCTCTTCCTGATTCTGTCGATAGTAGTGACAACCTCCATAAGTTTTACACATCCTACACACATATATGTGCACGTATGTCGCGTCTGCAAACCCCCGCGCGGCTCCTCGCGTCACAAAGAGTTCGTGGAAATTCTCCCAAATTTATCAAGGGATTGCTTCTCTTCGTTTGCAATGAGGGGTCAACAACCTTTTTTGGGATTGCGAGGAGCCCAACGCGCCGCGGCAATCTCAGCTCACCTCAATCGAGCGCAGAGACTTATAGCGGTTCTCGAAAGTAAAGGCGAATTCCATAGTGCCTAGACGCATTGATTTCTACGAGCTCAGATTGCCACGTCGCCTTCGGCTCCTCGCAATGACAATGTTTTCTTGCGTGTCATTGCGAGCGAAGCGAAGCAATCTCGTGACAACTTGTGAGAACGACTATAT
>Ga0123519_10005405_pt1 | contig 20386 bp, 17 predicted proteins | sample YelNatPaOPRAMG02_FD_87396 | JGI IMG/M metagenome (GOLD analysis project Ga0123519, IMG submission 87396) | Hot spring microbial communities from Yellowstone National Park - Yellowstone National Park OP-RAMG-02 (version 2) | ecosystem: Environmental > Aquatic > Thermal springs > Hot (42-90C) ...
CTAAATGGGTATTAAATACATATGGTCCCAAATTATCAATTTGCATTTATCACTTAATAGATGATAAAGAGGTTTTGACGAGATTAATAAAAAAAGCTAATCCGAACTATAAAATTGAATATAGATGGGGTAAATTATATGCATGGATAGAAGAATGATTAATGGGTTGGTTTTTAAGATGAATTTAGTGAGAGAGCATATTCTGAAAGGTCAGTAGCTATAAAAAAGGGACAAATTGTTTAAATAAATAAAAAATTCTTTCAGAGGAGTAAGGAGATTATTAGATGGGTAACGAATTAATGAAGTATGTAAAAATAAATTGAAACGGTCTAATCGCAAGACGAATTGCGTTAATAAAATAATAAATTAAATTATTGAAGGAAATTAAATGAATATAGCAGTAATCGGACTCGGATACGTCGGCCTGCCACTTGCCCTCCAGTTCGCCCGGGCCGGCGCGACTGTCATCGGTCTGGACATTGACCCGGATAAAGTCGCATCCCTCAACTCCGGTCGGAGCTACATAAAGCACATATCAGACGCTGATATCGCCGCCGCCCTCGCCACTAACCGCTTCACCGCTTCCACCGACTTCTCGCTCATCCGCACCGCCCCTGCCCATGCCGTGATCATCTGCGTCCCGACTCCGCTCACCAAGCAGCGCGAGCCTGATATCTCCTACATCCTCAACACCGGCCGGGCCATTGCCCCGCACCTTGTCCCCGGCACTGTAGTTGTCCTTGAATCCACCACTTTCCCCGGCACCACCGACGAATACCTTCGCCCCGTGCTGGAGCAGGGTTCGGGCCTGGTCGCTGGTCGCGATTTCTATCTGGCCTTTTCCCCCGAGCGTGAAGACCCCGGCAACCCTCAAAGCCGCGTTTCCGACGTCCCCAAAGTCATTGGAGGTCTCACCCCCCTCTGCCTCCAGAAAGCCATGGAAGTCTACCGCCTGGCCGTCAAAACTCTGGTCCCTGTCTCTTCCTGCCGCACGGCCGAAGCGGTCAAGCTTCTGGAAAACATCTTCCGTTCGGTCAACATCGCCCTGGTCAACGAGCTCAAAATGGTCTACTCAGCCATGGGCATAGATATCTGGGAAGTCATTGAGGCAGCCAAAACCAAGCCCTTTGGTTTTATGCCGTTCTACCCGGGTCCCGGGCTCGGCGGCCACTGCATTCCCATTGACCCGTTCTACCTCACCTGGAAAGCCCGCGAATACGGACAGACGACCCGCTTCATTGAGCTGGCCGGAGAAATAAATCGCCGCATGCCCGAATATGTTGTTGACCGGACCATAGAAGCCCTAAATTACCACGGCAAACCGCTCAAAGGCAGCAAAATCCTGGTCATCGGCCTGGCTTATAAAGCCGACGTGGATGATGAGCGCGAGTCGCCCTCTTACTACCTTATGGACCTGCTGGCTAAATACGGCGCTGAAGTTTCTTACTACGACCCCTACATCCCGGTTATTAAGCCCACTCGCGAGCATTCTCATTGGGCCGGCACCAAATCCGTAACATGGGACGAGCCAACCATCTCCAGCTTTGATGCCTGCATCATCTCCACCGCCCACAAAGTGATTAACTGGAAAGAGCTGGCCAGATGGAGCAAGTGTATTATTGATACGAGAAACGCCATGGCTGGAGTAAAAACCGCCCCGCACCAGTTGTGGAAGGCTTAAATTAATAGTTTTAAATCTGAAAATACTTTTAGTTTAACGAAGAGATGTTAATTAGTTTTATTATTCCTGCCTATAATGTAGAGAGATATATATCTAAAACAATTAGTTCTTTGATAAATCAAACCAATAAAGATTTTGAGATAATTATTGTTAATGATGGTTCTTCTGATAATACAGTTAATATAGCAAATGATTTGTTAACTAAAAGTCATCTGAGGAATTATAGAATTATATCCAATTCTAAAAATATGGGCGTAAGTGCAGCAAGAAATATTGGGTTATCATATGCTTATGGTGATTATGTTGTTTTTTTAGATGGAGATGATTATATTTCCGAGTTTTTTGTCGAAGAATTTGAAAAAAAGGTGAAACCCATTAATGTCCAAGTGGTCTTTTGGAGATTTTTATATGTATATGAAAACGCAAAGCAAATGAGCCCTAACTATAATTTTGATTTCCTCTCTGAAAGAGATATATATACGGGACTTTTTATTCTTTATCATATTTTAGTTACGAAAAGGATATGGTTATGCACAGGTAGTACTGCTTTTGATCGCAGGTTTATTTATTATAATAAATTAAAGTATCAAGAAAATTGTGTAAATGGTGAAGACCAGGAGTTTTTGTTTAAAGCCCTTTTGCTTTCACCAAAAGTTTGTTACCTAAGGAACGCTTTTTTGTATTATTTTCAAAGAGATCCGTTAAATGGAAGAAAATATGGCATTCGGTCCTTTGATGATACTTATGCTTTCGACCGAGTTAAAGAGTTCGCATTCAAAAAGCTTTTAGACAATAATAAAAATAATATCTATTTTAATAAAACAATTTTGAAAGCTCTTGATGAGCATAAATATTTGCATTTTTTGAATAATATAAGAAAAATAACATGTATAAATAATACTTTCAGCGTAAGTAAAATAATTAGCTATATTGAAGAATATTATCCGCGGCTCATGAATAAACTTTTACTCGATATTAGGAAATATGGAAATCTACAATACAATTATAGTTTAAAAAATAATATTTTATTTTTAGCCTTCAGAATTTCCCCTATATTTTATATATTTTCTTATAAAATTTATTTGTTATTCAAAAAATATTTAAAAAAGGTATATTAAGATAAAAATGGAAGATAATTTAAAAATTGGAATATTAACGTTTCATTGTGCTGACAATTATGGAGCAGTGCTTCAGACCTTCGCATTGCAGAAAACAATCGAAAAATTAGGGTTTAAAGCTGAAATAATAGATTTTAGACCTGAAAATTTAATAAATTCCTATCGGATTATAAGACCTAATAAACCAAGTTTGTTTAGATTAGGAGAATATATAGCAAAAAGGATCTTATATACAAGAAAATTAGAAAGAAGGATTAAATCATATGAAGAGTTTAGGAAAAATTATATAAAGATATCAGAAAAAAAATATTTTAATATATTAGATTTAGAAAAAGAGCCATCTAATTATGATATTTATATAGTTGGAAGTGATCAGGTATGGAATCCTAAGCATATTGAACTATATGGTGCAGCTTATTTATTAAATTTTATTAATAAAAGAGCAAAAAGAATCTCATATGCCGCAAGTGTAGTTGAAAAAATACCCGAACATCTAATAAATATCTATAAAGAAAACTTAAATAAATTTGAATTTATTTCCGTTAGAGAAGAATCTTCCAAGAAGATTCTAAAAGAAATAATCGAAAAACATATATCGGTTGTTTTAGATCCGGTATTATTACTGGAAAAAAGCAGATGGGATGATTTAATCAAGGGAATGAAAAAATCAATTGGTGAATTTATATTTGTATATGATTTGATTAGGGACAATTTAATTGTTAAAACTGCTAATTACCTTTCAATAAAAACTAATCTTCCAGTTGTAACCTTTTCATATAATCGTTACCATAAACACTATTCTAATTATATTGACTCAATTTCATTTAAGGGCCCAAAAGAATTTATTTGGTGCATTAAAAACGCAAGATTTGTATTAACGAATTCATATCATGGGTTTTTATTTTCTTTGATATATGAGAAGCCTTTTATTGTTTTGCCACATCCAGAAAGAGGGAGCAGAATGATAGATCTATTGGATACGTTAGGTATACCAGAAAGAATAATAAATAATGAAAATGATATCCCTAGAAAGATTAGTGAAATAAACGATATTAAATATGAAAATATAAAACCTAAGATAAGTGATTTAAAATTATTATCGATATCGTATTTAAAAGATGCGATTTTAAAATAAAAGAATTTTATATTTATCAATGATGAAAATTAATGATAAAAATAAAGAACTTTGTACTGGTTGTGCTGCATGCTTTAACATATGTCCCGAACAAGCGATTAGAATGGTATATGATAATGAAGGGTTTGAATATCCTAAAATTGATTTAATGAAATGTTCTGGTTGCAATTTATGTGAAGCTGTATGTCCAACAATAGAAGGTTCAAAAAAAATAGTTGAGCCAATAGTATATGCCTGCCAAAATAAAAATTATGAGGAGCTTAAATTAAGTTCTTCAGGAGGAGTGTTTAGTCTATTTGCTAAAAAAATATTGATAAATAATGGGGTTGTTGTTGGAGCAGCTTTTAATGATAAATCTGTAAAGCACATATTGATAGAATCTTATGAAGATATTGATAAATTAAGAAGATCAAAATATATTCAAAGCTCTATTGGGACAGTATTTAATCAGGTAAAGAAATATCTCGATTCCGGCAAAAAGGTTTTATTTTCAGGGACCCCATGCCAAGTAAAGGGGTTAAAAAGGTATTTAAATGACGGAATTAATAACCTGATTACAATAGATGTTATATGCTTTGGCATTGCGTCTCCTGGATTATTTAAAGATTATTTATATGAATTGGAACAAAAGTTTAGAGCTCGAATTAAAAGTATAAATTTTAGAGCGAAAGAACTTAGCATCCAGGCCATTAAGATTGTTTTTGAAAATGGGGCATATTATTTGAAGGAGACCCAAGAAGATCCATTTTATACAGCTTTTGGTAACAGGCTCATTTTAAGGCCTTCTTGTTATACTTGCAAATATAATAACCTTTATTTAGAAAGAAATATGCTCATTGATAGAAGTGGCTCCGATATTTCTATTGGTGATTATTGGGGAGTATCCACAAAATTTCCGAATTTAAATGAACAAGAAGGTGTATCGCTTGTAATCATTAAATCAAAAGAAGGGCTTAAATTATTCAATAAGATAATATCAGATTGTTTTTTACAAGAATCTGACATTGCTCATGCTTCACAATTTAACCTACCCCTAAAGGGATCCCTGTTAATTAATAAAAGGCGTAACAAATTTTTTAATGAATATGCACGAGGAAAAAAGAATTTATTTAATTTATTGAATAGGTATAATGGGAATACACCCATGGGGAAGATTAGAAGAAAGCTCAGACCGATAAAGCAATTCTTGCTTTATTTAAAAGGCTCCGTAAAAGAATAACCGAATTTATTTTTATAAAGGATATTAATTAAGAGTGATACCAAGCAGAAATAAATTTAAAGAAATTAATGGAATGAGATAATCGATAAATATTACGATCCACAATCAAAGCAAAGGTTGCCATATCCTAATACATATTATTCTAAAAGATATTGAGCTCTAAAGTGACATAGAGAGTTATTTGGATTGAGTAGGTTTGACTAATAAGTGCAAGTATAAGAATTGCGAATAATGATAGACAACAACTCTTTAAAGTGGTCTTTATCCAGCGTGGTTGCAAAAAAAAATAAGTTACCCACCTTTTTGGAGGGAGGATTATATTTATTCTTATTCTCGGTACCATTCCATTCTGTCCTTATTTTCCCTGGTGTTAGTGTAGTAAAAGCGATTGGCTTGATCCTTGCTCCAATATGGTTTATTTGGGTGGCAATTAGGCTGCGTGATTCACATTGGCGATGGATTATGCCACGACAGAATCTTTATATTATCTATTTTCTTGTAGCATTTATAATTTCAATTCTAATATCAGCTTTCTATAATTCAATTAGCCCAATATTTCATAAGAGTTTGATGACGATTATACTAGGCAACGCAATGGTTATAATTATCTATTCATTGGTTTTATCCGAAGTTATAATCCGAAGTTATATTGCAGAGAGCACTTGTCAGCCTATCTTTGGGTGGAACAATACTTGGAATTTTAGTAATTATGCAATTTGCGATGCCTGAAAAAATGGCTAGGGTTTTCAATCAACAATTTTTTTTGAAAGAGATGGAAATGTTATCACCTTGAGAGCTGTAGGTCCTTTCCGTGATCCGAATTATGCGGCCCTTCTGCTTATCGTGCTTGCGTGTTTTTCGTTTTATATTGCTCTCAACTGCCAAAAGCATTGGAGTCGAAAGATGTTCTTAATAGGCTTTGCTATACAGGTAATAGCCGTTTTCTTAACTTTTTCTCGAGGCGGCTATTTAGTTCTTGCACTGGTAAGTTTATTGGTTTTGTTTCGAGAAAGGCATCGCATATACCGAGGGGCCCTTTTGAAAATAGCTTTGGTTGGCATAAGCGTTCTTATAATATTAGCTATAATAACCGGAGGAGTAATTGATTTGATGCTGACTCGGGCTGGGACAGTGATAGAGTTTACTCAACTCCTTAGAATGGACCCAGAACAGGCTCGCCAAGTTGATTTAAGCTTATGGATTCGATTTCAACTCGTTCAAGCAGGGATTAAGATGGCGGTTGATAAATTCCCTTTGGGTATAGGATGGGAAAACTTCCGATACTACGTAGATCAGTAATCATCAGAAGTTAGCGGGTACGGAGCCCACAATACTTAGATAGAAATAGCAGCAGAGCTTGGACTGCTAGGACTCATAGCTTTTGCCAACCTTCTACGGGCTTTATGGCGGAGCACAATTCGCCTTTGTAGGATTACACAAGACAGCAAAATGCTTCTTGCGTTAGGAAGTAAGTATGGTCTTATAGCCATCCTCATTAATGGGCTATTCCTCACAGTATTCCACGAGGCCATAATGTGGGTTTTGATCGGGATTATCATGGGGGAGAACGATGTTCTCGTTATAGCGAAAGAAAAGTGACAAAACAATGAGAGGGCTAATTAAGGAAAACGAATCTCGCCGCCTGATGATCTTATACGCAGAAGAAGGGTTAAGTCAGCCGGCCAAAAATTTATTACCTCTTCTTGCGTCAAAAATGGATTATTACCTAGTGACAGAAGAAAGAGATAAAGAATTTGCTAAACTCTATTCCATGCGAATTCGCAGTTTCCCAGCTGCGAAGTTTCCGGTGCAAAAAGCGTGGACTATTAGGTTATTATCGGTTCGTATATTGCGAACCGCGAAGGTAGATTTGATCCATAGCCACAGTGGCACGGATTTTCTCTTACCTCGGACAGTTCCCATCGTGACACACATTCATGGGAGCTGGCTGGTCAATTGGCGTCGTAAATGGCGTGCAGCCCGCCCGCCCAGAAAAATATGATATTTAGTAGGATACCTCCATAATGTTATTCCTGAGATTGTTAGCATACGAAAAGCAACACATATTATAGCCGTTTCAGAACAGGTTAAACAAGAAGTAATCCAATATTTTGGTGTACCAGCCAGGCGCGTAACTGTTGTTCCAAATGCTGTTCCAGACTATTTATATAAATTAGATAGAAATAAATCACTAGAAGATCCTGCTGGGCTTATCTATGTAGGTCGTCTTCATCCCTCGAAGGGAATTACAGAATTTGCAAAAGAATTTGCCAGATCACGAGAAATTAAGGCTGAGTTTTATATCATCGGGGACGGACAATATTCTGACTTACCTGAAGCATCGAATCACCAATACGGTAAGTTAAGGAATTAAGTCCACTATCCAGACAATCAAGAAAATGGCTTGCGGCTTTCGTAACCGAGAACACTTTAAAATCGCCATTTACTTCCATTGTGGCGGATTAGACCTTTACCCTGGTACCCATTAAAATGTCTGATGAACCAGAAATAATATTATTATTCAAACGATTCACAACAATAAAATTCAGTATCCAATTATTCAAACTTTGTTTCTTAAATATAAACTAGATCATTTTATTGCAATTTCGAAAAGTGTATACAAGATTTTAAATTTTAGACTTAATATTCCAGAAAATAAAATTAGCATTATCTATAATGGCATACCCATTAGTGGTGGATTAATAGATAAAAATACCCGTGGTAAAAAAATATATATTGTAAATATTGGCAGACTTTGCGAGCAAAAAAATAATAATTGAATTTTATGGATAGTTACCTGAATTCTTGAAAAGAAAGATTTGTAACAGACTGTCCAAATTGTATATTAAAAAATTCTCTTGGGTGTTTTATAAGGAAGCGAAAATAAAAGAAAGAACTGCCGATTATTTACTAGTTATAACTGGAGAGCATAATCAAAAATATGCAGAAGATACATCAAAGTTTTATGAATACCTTTCCACGAGGTGCCCAATAATTGTAATAGGGAGGCGTGCAGAAATTTATAAAAAATTTAATAAAGTTAATAGGATATTTTGGATGAGTATTAACTTTTCTGAAGAGGAAATAAAAGAAGCCATATATTTTTTAAATTAGGACACTACAAAAATTAAGACAGATAATATTTATGAAGAAATAAAAAGTCTCCCTAGAGAAGAACAAAAAAAAATTGCATTTTATTTAAATAATAACTTTAAATAGATAAATCATAATTTTATAAAAATGGGCATAGATAAGATGCGGGTAGTTCATTTGATAAGATCATAATGACGGAGAGGAAGCGTGCTGGATTAGGTTTATTGAGTTTTTTACGGGAAGCTTTTGTTAATGGGTATTCTACAAGGAAAATAGATCGGCTGGAGTATATTTTAGAGATAGAAATCCTTTCTGGTTCACAAGTGCCAGAGATAACAAAAGAGGCAGATATGCGGGTGGATAAGTTTCGGACGAGGCAACTACAGCCGGAATATCCATTGATCTAGTCCAGGCACTGTATAAGAAGGTACGAAAAAAAGCTGTGTGGTTTCTCCATCCATGATGATAGCCCCCGGGGTAGATTTAAATGGGCAGATATATATTTGCGGTAGAGCCGATATGGGAGGAGAATGGAGGGACCAGACGGGATTTTATTAGGCGGGGTAAAGAAAAGAGAAGAAATATAAAGTGGGTGAGGACAATAATTTCAGATGCTCATGGAGGCATCCAGGTAGTGGTGAAGACAGAGTGGTTGGACACAGTGTGGTAGAGATGCAAGGTAGGCTTTGTGAGGAAAACCATGGCTAGAGTGCATCAAAATAAGAGTTGATTGGCAGAGAAGTTGAAGCAGATCTAGCAACGACCACATAGGAGGAGTGCAGAGAAGTTGACCAGGCTCACCATTGAGGAGTATGAGAATAAATATCCCGAGGCCATGAGCTGTATAGAATAGGGCTTAGAAGGCACAGTTTAGTTCTATAATTTTCCTGAGATGGATAAACGCCGCATCTTATAGATCGATGTGCCTGAGAGGGCCAACTGAGAGATAAGGCGCAGGAGCCGGAGGGCAGGAGTTTTCCCTTTTGTAAGCTCTTATATCACGCTGATTAGCACGTGTCTCATCGAGTATACGGAGGACTGGGCCAATGAGTATACTTACATAAAGCCTGAAAAACTATGGCCCGTTTGGAGTGGAGTTCTGGCTCAGGGAGCTAACTGAGGCCTGAAAATGGAGAGATTAGGGTGGCCAAACTGCGAACTAAACTTGACACGGCCAAAAGAGACTTAAATATTTGTCAGTAGCTATTTAATTTCTAGAATTCTGTTATGAAATAGGACAAAATTAATAATTAAAATAGGAGGTAGAATTGAAGAGAGCATTAATTACTGGAATTACTGGTCAGGACGGTTCGTACCTTGCCGAATTCCTTCTGAGTAAGGGATATGAGGTTCATGGATTGATAAGGAGATCATCAACATTTAATACTCAACGTATTGACCATATTTATTTAGATCCTCATGAGCGAGATGTAAGGCTTTTTCTTCATTATGGCGACCTGACAGATCAAAGTACCTTAGCTAACATTGTTTGGAATATAAGGCCAGATGAAATATATAACCTCGGCGCTCAATCGCATGTTCGTGTCTCATTCGATTTACCTGAATATACTGGTGACGTTGATGCCCTTGGAACCACGAGGTTATTAGAGGCCATACGACGGAGTGGAATTAAAGCTAAATTTTATCAGGCATCCTCTTCGGAAATGTTTGGAGCATCGCCACCACCACAAAATGAAAACACACCATTTTGTCCGAGGAGCCCTTATGCAGTTGCAAAAATATATTCTTACTTTATGACGGTTAACTATAGAGAAGCCTATAATATATTTGCTTGCAATGGGATTCTTTTCAATCATGAAAGCCCTCGTAGAGGAGAAACGTTCGTAACGAGAAAAATAACGCGAGCACTTGCTAATATACTTTCAGGTAGACAGAAAGTTCTTTATCTTGGAAATTTAAATGCCAAAAGAGACTGGGGTTATGCCCCCGAATATGTAAAGATGATGTGGATAATGCTTCAACAAGATGAACCTGATGATTATGTGGTAGGCACAGGAGAAAGTCATTCTGTAAGGGAATTTACAGAAAAAGCTTTTGAGTATGTGGGAATAGAATTAGAGTGGAGGGGTCAAGGAACGCAAGAAATTGGATTAATAAGTAGTACGGAAATTAAATGGCGGGATTTTGTGAAGCCAGGCGATGTAGTTATAAAGATAGATCCAAAATATTTTAGGCCAACAGAAGTGGAATATTTACAGGCTGATATAATTAAGGCAAAAAAAAGACTTGATTGGGAACCAAAAGTAAAGTTTAAAGAGCTTGTAAAAATAATGGTTGATTATGATCTTTTACAGAATGGGATAGAACCCAAGAGAGAAGGAATAAATATTTCAATGAATAATGGTTACACCTGGACAAACCATGAATTTTCATTCTATGAAAGGATTAGGGAAAGAAAATGAATAAAGGTTCTAAAATTTATGTTGCCGGACATACCGGTCTTGTAGGTTCAGCCATTTATAGAAAATTGATTGAAAAAGGTTATAAAAACATTATCGCAAAGACAATAGATGAGTTAGACCTTAGAAGGCAAACAGATGTTGAATCTTTCTTTGAGAGAGAAAGACCAGAATATGTGTTTTTGGCGGCCGCTAAGGTTGGTGGAATTCTTGCCAATAATACGTACAAGGCTGAATTTATCTATGACAATATTATGATTGCTGCAAATGTAATTAATTCAAGCTATAAGTTTGGTGTTAAAAAATTGCTAAATTTGGGCTCTTCGTGCATATATCCAAAATTTGCCCCTCAGCCTATGAAAGAAGACTATTTACTTACCGGACCCCTTGAACCAACAAATGAGCCTTATGCCATAGCTAAAATAGCTGCCATTAAACTATGTAGATATTATAATGAACAATATGGGACTAATTTCATATCTGTGATGCCCACAAACCTTTATGGGCCAAATGACAATTTCAATCTAGAGACAGCCCATGTAATTCCTGCTCTTTTAAGAAAATTTCATTTAGCAAAGTTACTAAGAAATAAAGATTACGATCTAATAAAAAAAGATTTAAAGAAATATCCAATTGGTTTCCGATTAGATGGGAAAATTAATTTTGAAGATTTTAATTCAATAAAAGAAATATTGGGACAAGTTGGCGTTACGGAAAATTATGCCGAAATCTGGGGAAGTGGAGACGTATATAGAGAATTCTTATATGTTGATGACATGGCAGATGGATGTATTTTTCTTATGGAAAATGTTAATAAAGAAGATTTGAAAAAGGTAGCTCCAGATTATTTTGTAAATTTAGGAAATGGAGAAGATATCAAATTGCGGGATTTAGCTTTACTTATAAAGAAGTTAGTGGGTTTTGAAGGAGATATAAAATATGACCGTTCAAAGCCAGATGGGACTCCAAAGAAACTTCTTGACATTTTAAAAATAAAAGAATTAGGTTGGAAACCAAAAATAGGGATAGAAGAAGGTATAAGAAACACTTACTTTTCCTATCTTGGTTTTTAAGTATGTAATGAGATTAAAATATTAAGAAATCAGAAACTAGAAAAGTTACTTAGAAAAGCCTAACTTTTTGTTAAAGAAGTAAGCATCCCGAAAGGAGCTAAGTCCTAAGTTTATTTTTTCAAAAATAGCGGGAAAAATGACAATTAATTTATATAGACATTTTAAATTGAAAAAAGCACATTTCGGTTAGAGAATATGCCATAAGTTATACCAGGTTAAACCTTATCAAGCCGGTTTCTCGGTGGTTTCGTAAGTACTTGCGCAATATCCTGACGTACTTGAAGAATCGAATTGCCAATATGGTAAGTGAAAGGCTTAATTCCACTTTATAGATAATCAAGAAAATGGCCTGCAGCCTTCGTAGTCAAAAACAATTTAAAATCGCTTTCTATTTCTGGTGGATTAGACCTTTATCCTGGTAACCATTAAAATGTCTGATGAACCTTATTAAAAAATTAAATTGTTTGATATCCTTCCTAAAAAATGGGCAAGGCAATATGTTGAAAAATAGTATGCCTTAAATTCATATGAGATCTGGTTGACATTATGAAAAAAAGCATTGAAGGCCAAGGCGGCGTTGGAGGCGACCTAGGCCAATAAGACATTTGCGCAGATAACCCAGAAACTGGGTATTTGTATCAATCAGGTTCGCAAGGGGAAAGATGAGTTACCTTAGTTGCTTTCGGACCGATGGAAGAAGCGAGTAGAGGGTTGTAATGAGCTGCAGGCAGAATTATTTCGTAAGAGTGGTCAGCTTGGTATTGAGAGCGAGTGATCAAAAAGAATTTTAACAGCTGAAGTATATGAGAAGAAGCAATTAATAGAGAGAACAAGACGATAGCAGTTGCTCGATGGTGGAAGTAATTAGGGCTATCGAGTTCATCTTTTTATTACGGTTCGGCTCGGGATGATCAACATAATCTTGGGTAGATGTGGCTTTAAGACGAACGGTACACGAAGGCGCAATTTTTTTGGGAATAGGAATAATTTCGATTCGGCTAAGGGCTCAGAATTACTAAATGAGCCTTAAGAGCACCATAGTTTTAGTATGGCGGATCGGAATTCAGACTATTTATCAGTATAAGAGAAAAGGTTTTCCATTATTGCTATGGTCGCTCTACCAGTATAAAATTAAATGATTTAGACATTCATGGAACTTTGTATTTTTAGAAGGGTAGTTAAAGCTCAACGTATTATCAAATGAATGGAGAATACACATATTAAATTATAAAATATGGAGTAAATTTCATGGATGGTTTAAGGAATTTGGACGGAGCTAACTATGTAGTGATTACAACTATTAATAAGCCATCAAAGAGGTTGCGAAATTTATTTTATAGGCTTAATAAAAATAAAAAATGGACAATTATTATAGTGGGTGATATAAATACTCCACCAGATTGGGAGCGAGAAAAATACGTCTTTTATCTTTCGATTGAAAAACAAAAAGAATACTTTCCTAAAATTAGCAGGCTGATACCAATAAAGCATTATTCAAGAAAAAATTTAGGATATCTATATGCAATAATAAAAGGTGCTGAAACTATATTGGATCTAGATGATGATAATTTCATATATAAAGATGCGGATATAATATTTTCGAAATATTTAAGGGGGAAATTACTTATTTCACAGAAAAAATGGGTTAACGTTTATAAATATTTTACGAATAAGTTGATATGGCCAAGGGGATTGCCGCTTGAATATATACATAATTTTGGGAAGACAATTAATACAAATGGTTATGTAATTTGTCCAATTCAACAGTTTGTTGTAGACGGGGATCCTGATGTAGATGCAATTTATAGAATTATGTTTCCTAAACAAAAAATTATTTTTAAGAAAAATTTGAAGCCATTAATTCCAGATAAATTTAATTGGACACCTTTTAATTCTCAATGTACCCTATTTTTTAAGGAGGCATTTCCTGTTTTATATTTACCATGTTATTTAAATTTTAGGCTAGTAGATATATGGAGAGCGTTCGTAGCCCAAAGCGTCTTATGGGTTAAAGATTTTAGGTTGGCATTTAGAGAACCAATAGGTCAACAAATTCGTAATAAGCATAATCTCGCGAATGATTTTCATGATGAGATAAAAGGATATATTTTCAATGGAATAATAGCAGAAAAAATCGAAAAACAATTAATGACTTTAGATGGGCGCGACATGAACATAGCAGAGATATCTAAGAGAATTTGGGAGATGTTGATAGATTCTAATTATTTACCAAATAAAGAAAAGGAAATAATAAATGCCTGGTATGAAATTATTCAGAGTGTAATTAGATGCGAGTAGCAATTTTAATTAAAGATTTAAATATTCATGGTGGAACACAAAAGCAGGTCATAAAGTTATTTCAATACCTTAAAAAGCGTGGATATTATATAGAGATTTATACTTACAATTATTACCCCAGTGATTTATATGAAAATATCGAATATTTGAAAGTCAATTATCTAAGGATACGCAAGCCGCAAAAAGGGAATTTTTTGCACTATTTAAATCCGCTACTTCTAGATGAAATAAGAATCTTAATTAAGATAATAAGAGGGCGGTTTGATATAATTAATATTCATGGCAATGGATTGGAGAAGCTAATAATAATTATTAAGTCCTTGATGCCTAATAAACGTATAGTGTGGCAAATAAATGACCTTCCATATTTTTTTGGGGAGGGAATATGGAAATATAAAAAAAGTTTTACGCAAAAATATATTTTAAAATTTTTTGCGACATTCTTTTATAGGTTCATCGCTTTTTTGGTCAATGAAATTACAGTTAACGTTACAAAAAATAAAGAACTAATTAAAAAATATTATAGAAAGGAAGCGAAAGTGTTTTACTGTGGGGTTGATTTATTATGCGATAAATTGCCAAAAAGGAACATTAAAAACAAGATTAAGTTAGTTTCAACTGGCGTGTTTTTTCCATATAGAAATTACGAAGCAATTCTTAGAGCTATGAAAATACTAGCTGATAAGAATATAGAATGTAGTTTATCTATTATTGGATCTACCTATCTAGATCCTGAATACGCAGAATCAATTAGAAAGAATGCTGAATCATTAAGATTAGATGTTAAGATATATGGAGAAATTACAAATGAAGAGCTTCGAAATATTTATCTTGACTCTCATTTATTTGTATTTATGAATATAGAACAAAGTTGGGGGTTGGCCATTTTTGAAGCAATGTCCTGTGGTTTACCAGTAATAATATCTAATAGCGTTGGGGCTACAGAGGTAATAAAAGAGACCAAAGGGGTGTCAATAATTGACCCTCATAATGAAAATGAGCTGGCGAGAGAAATAATTAGATTTGTTGATGAAAAAAATTATTATCAATTTTCTAGAGAAGTTTTTCAACTATCAAGAAAATGGGATTGGGATACTGTTTATTCTCAGAACATGGAAAAATTATTTAAGAATATTTTAAAAAAACATTATAAAAAGTAAATATTTTTGAAATGTTTTTTTGGGTGGTTATAGAGACGTTATAAAAATAGAAGAAGATATTTACTAGAAAAATAAGGTGGAAAACGAAAGTTAAGTTTTAGAATAAAAAATGATGTGTTGACAAAATGATTAAGGCAAAATGGTAAAATACACTGGATCAAATTTATGTTAAAAAATCCTTTTTTTCAGTTTGGTTAGTCTATGAAAATGATCGCGATTTGATCTAGAAGGTTGAGCCATCATAAGATCTCCTTTTAAAGAACTAAATCTTAAGAAATGAGGTTTTTACTTACAATAGCTCAAAGAGAATAAAAAGCATTGCTGGAGAAAATACTAACAGGGTTTTTGGGGAGGATGATCCACTAAAAGAGATTCTGGAATTTCTGAAAGAGAAGCTGTTGCGGGCTTAGGCAGAAGCAAATGCGGCAGCTCCTAAGCACACCATGGAGGGACGACACATTTTTCAGGTGACCAGATAATGAGACTGCACACTAGGTTTGGGAGCCAATATCCGATGGTATCTAAGTAAGGAAGGGTTGGTGCATACGCCTTTTTGTGGCACAGAAGAAGCGCTCAGAGGTAGCCTTATTGAGCCTGGTGCATAAGGCGTTTATCAATGATGGGGTATGTACGAGGAAGTTAGAACGGCTGGCCAGGAATCAGGGGATAGAGGACCTCGGCCTCGCGGGTGTCGGAGATAACCAGGGGTTAGATGAACGTGTAGAGTAAGCTTCGGACTAATGCATTTAGGGAGGAACATCCGTTTTTATGGAAGAGTCTTGATCTAATGAATTTGCTTATATAAAGCTGGAGAAGCTGAAGCCTATGTGGAGTGAGGTACTGGCTCATGGAGCTAAATAAGGCATTTAGATGGAGAGATTACGACAGTCAAATTGCAAACAGGATTTAACATGACCTTAAGAAAAGAGAGATCTTCTTCAAATATATATCGTAAATTATTTACTTTTTTTATTATTGTAGGTCCAATAATCGATATCATTTATCATTATAGTGGCAGAGTTTCAATATTTTATTCTCAATTAAGTCTTGCTCAGTTTTTAAGAGGTATTATGAGCGTCATCATGTTATTGTTCTTAATATATAAGAAAAATTTATCTATTTTTAATCTTTCTTTGATAAGACCTATAATATTATTGATATTATATGTCATGTTGACGAGCTTTATTCATAAAAATTTTGTGATGGATATTTTATTTTCTTTCAGATTGTTTTTTTTGATTCTAATTTTTGCAAGCGCATATTACTTATCCTATTGGCGTATGTGTAATGAAAATTGGTTATTGAATTGTGCGCTTTGGATCTCTTTAATTGTATTTACGTCGCAAATTATTGGCTTAAAGTTGGGAAAAACTGTAGGTGCTTATAATAGTTCCTTTGCTACAGCTGGCTTGCTGGACCAGCCATCTATTGCTGCTCTAACAATATCTTCTGTTATTCCGATTTATATTAGTTATATTTTAAAAAGAAAATTTGCAATATTTGGAATAACTGTTACTCTTGTCTCTTTATTTCTTACTATGCGTCGGACAGAATTGATCGCTACTATGATTGCATTATTAATTTATATCTTTTTTGTAATGTCAGGAAAATATGTTAAGCATATAAGAGCATTAAATATAGCAATCATGATTTTTGTTTTGTTCGTATTGGCGTTGGTGTGGATTAAGAGTCCAGCTGGCCAAGATTTGATAATCAGGTTTAATGAATTAAATCCTAAAGTTGGAACAGGATCCGGGAGGTATATATTTTGGATGATTGTTATAAAAAATATGCTAAATAGAAATATAATTAAAAATATAATAGGAGAAGGTCAGGAAAGAATCAGAGACCTACTGTCGCTAGAATTTGGAGTGCCTATTGGAAGTCACTCCGCTTTTTTAGAGGTTACATTTGCTTTCGGAATAATCGGGATAGTTTTTATTGCTTGGTGGTATTATAATTTAATAAAGCTTTGCAATTATTTCTATAAAGATAATTCTTCAATATTTCTCGGGTTATTATCTGTAATAATCATAATGTTCGTTATAAACCTAGGACAAGGAAGTTTTGATGACCCATCTTTTGCACTTATATATTGTTCAATAGGATATTGGGTAGGGAAAAGAAATTATTATAAAAAGGAAGGTAAATATGGAAAAAATTCTATTAATCGAGCCTTGCAATTTTAGTGATTTTCCCATCGGGGGGCAACTATCTTTTGCCCAAAATATGATTAAAGCTTTTGGAAATAGATTTGCCCTTGTCGGTATAACAACTGATGATACTCCTGTAGGTCGCTGGATAAAAAAGAGTTTTTATGGATGTGAATATGATTTTTTTTCTATTGGAAAGTTTAATTATTATCAGGGCAAACCTATTGTTCCTTTAAGATTAAGGGCATATTTGAAATTAAAAGTTTATAAAAAGGAAATTCTTTCTTCTAATATAAAATATGTCTTTACGCAGGCGCCTGAGGTATTATTAGCAATTGAAAATTGGGGCTTTAAAAGCATATGCTTTAAATTGGCTGGTCTTAATAATCCGCTTTTATATTCAAGGTATAAATGGGCTAAGATATTTGCAAAATTGTTCTTAAAAAGATTTATACATTCTTTAAGCAAAGCGGATGTTATTCTTGCTTCAGGTGATAAAAAATCTATTAATAAATTTATTAGCGAAAGTAGAGGACTTTTAGATAGTAAAAATATATATCAATTTCCGACAAGAGTTGATACGGACTTATTTCGTCCTGGACAAAAGGAAGATATAAAAATAGAACTTAAATTGGCTTCAAATGAACCTATTTTAGTTACAGTTGGAAGAATCAATTGGGTAAAAGGATGGGATCTGATTTTGGATAGCTTTGCTGTATTTGAAAAAAAGTTTAAAAACTCAACTTTAATTTTCGTTGGCGACGGCGAAGATAGGAAGAATCTTGAAAAAAAGATAGAAAAATATAACCTTACTGGAAAGGTAATAATTACAGGATTTATGAAACCGATAGATGTTATTGCTTATTTGAATGCAGCCGATTTATATTTAGTTGGGTCATATATAGAAGGGTGGTCTTTAGCTATGCTTGAAGCTCTAGCTTGCGGGAAACCAATAGTTTCAACTGATGTAAGCGGAGCCGAAGAACTGGTAATAGAAGGAAAGAATGGTATTATAGTAAGATCGCGGGACCCTTTAGCATATGCAGAGGCTTTAGAAAAAGCATTAATGCTTTCAGAGGCAACAAAATATTCTTTAGAAATAGCGGAAAAATACGCGTTAAAAAATTTAAGAAAAGATCTTGCAAACTTATGGAAACCTTTTTCTTAATGATTAGAATAAAAATATAATTAATGCCATCATATTAAATGAAAAGGACTAAACCAATAAAGCTGTTAGGTTTTGATATTATACCAGCCGGGTTAGATGAAGCAACAAGTATTATTGCTCATTATTTAAATCGCAAAGAAGGAAACTATTTTTGCCTTGTTGATATGAATCTTGCTGTTCAAGGTAATAAATCATTATTAGTAAAAAAAGCTCTAAATGACGCTACTGCTAATTTCCCAGATAGTATGGGAATAAAATTGGCGTTACATTTATCTGGGATTCATTTCAATGGAAGGTCAAGAGGAGCCGATTTGATGTTAAGGATATGCGAATATGCAGAAAAAAATAAGATAAAAATATTTTTATATGGAAATAAAAAAAGCACAATTAAACTTTTATGCAAGGCTATAAGAGGGCGTTATCCTAATATCACCATTGCGGGATTCATTTGTCCACCCTTTAGAGAATTAAGTGAAGAAGAAAAAATAGTTATAATAAATAAAATTAAATGTTTAAGTCCCGATATTATTTTTGTTTCTTTGGGAGCTCCTAAGCAAGAAATCTGGATGATGGAACATAAGGATGAAATCGATGCAATAAAAATTGGGGTGGGGGCGGCATTTGATTTTATTGCAGGAGTGATAAAACCGGCTCCATTTTGGATGCGAGAGATTGGACTGGAATGGTTATATCGATTTTTCCAGCAGCCAAATAAAGTATTTAAAAGAATTGTGTTAATTCCATATTTTATTTTTTTGATAATAAAAAACATAATAGAAAAGAATAATTTTGGCAATTAAATAATATAAATTTGCTAGTTAATAAATAAGAATATTATAGATTTGCTCTGGAAGCATGAACTAACAGTTTAAGAGATTAGTTTTTCCAAGTTAAACTACAACAAGAAGATATTATAAGGATTTTTTTGGAATTCTGACGGATTAAGGTCCAGAAAATGTAATGCTGAATACACTTTTGGCAGAGCTGCTCAGAAACGAATAAAAGTATTATTTGTTTTGCGAGAAACGTTTCTATGCAGAACATTTGGAACATTCGCTGCAGGCATATAACCTCTCAAAAAAAAGATATAGGCAAAAAAATACGACGAACATTTCCGATAAGACCATCCACCAAATAAGACCTTGGGTAGAATAATTTAACTAGATCCTTAAATTAAATCTTACCTAAAGCTGATAATCGAAGAATCAATCTATTACACAGTGCAACGAGCTAAGAGAAATGGTTTCGATAAGCCGAAGTTAATATTAAGACTAGAAATGACGCAACCTGCTAATTGGGCACTTAAAAAGAAAGATTACAATTACTTAATTTAGAATTTATTTATAAGAAGATTAATATATTTTTAAGGATTAAGGCCCGATATAAATTAAATTGAGTTAAAATAATTTTAGGTTCAATGCTATTCGATGGTGGAATTTTTTATAATATCGCTTATAAAACCTTTCCAAAGATATTCGTTATTATACCTTTGTTTTATCAATCTAATTACACAGAGAGGAATATATTAAGCTTTTATAAGCAAAAATATGATAATTTAGGATTTATTTTGATCGATGGCTGTTCAAACGATGTAATGATAATACAATAAAAGGCACGAACTTTTTTGCATACTGGTTATTAGAAAAAGTTCTTGGTCAGCTAAACGCCATAAATAAAAGAATTAAATATTCAAATAGCGATATTACTTGCTGGTTCAATAATGATGATATCTTATTGCCAAATTCCTAGCTAGTGTATAAAAATGTTCGCAATTTGATCTAAGAGGATGAGCCATCGTAATATCTCCTTTTAAAGACTTTAAACTTAAGAAAGGAGGTTTTTACTTACGATGGCTCAAAGAGATTATA
>Ga0123519_10005409_pt1 | contig 20383 bp, 17 predicted proteins | sample YelNatPaOPRAMG02_FD_87396 | JGI IMG/M metagenome (GOLD analysis project Ga0123519, IMG submission 87396) | Hot spring microbial communities from Yellowstone National Park - Yellowstone National Park OP-RAMG-02 (version 2) | ecosystem: Environmental > Aquatic > Thermal springs > Hot (42-90C) ...
ATCCCCAAAAGGCCCTCGATGAGATCTACCGGGTCCTTCGTCCCGAAGGGCTCCTCATCCTCACAACGGTGATGAACTTTCGGATCCACCCATGCCCGAAGGCTTACTGGCGCTTTGCTCCGGATGGGCTGGCCTTGTTACTGAGTCGATTCAAGATCCTTGACTGCACCCTCGAAGAAAGCGTGAAGAGACCGAAAGGCATCTGGGTTACAGCCCAGAAGAGCGGAAGCCCCGAGGAGTGGGGGCGGATGCCACCGCTGCGGGTCGAAGGCAGAAAAGGGAGAATTGGAGAAGGGTTGGCGCGGCTGCTCTCTCGTTTTAAAAGGGATTGAGTTTCAAGGTCGTAAGAGAGCGCCCTCACCGTGGCCCTTTGTGCAGGATTTTCGCAACATCAGAGAGTGCATTAGGCTTGCCTGTGGAAGACGGATACGCTCCAGGATGAAGAAAGGGAAGGGGTTTGTCGGTGGTGAGGTTTTCGAAAGGAGAGTTTCAAGGGGAAGTAGATGAAGAGCTCGCTTCGGTTCTTCCTCCCCTTTTTTTTGAACCCCCCTTTCTCACTTCACAGGAAAGGCCCCTTGAGATCCTCAAGGATTCAAGGTTGCGATGGGCGGCTGTATTGACGTTTGAACGTGGCCGTAGGATATTTCTTAAAAGGAACCGGACAAAGGATCGCTTTGAGGCGCTGAAACATCTTCTCCTTCCCTCCAAGGCCAAAAGGGAGTGGGAGGTGGCAAGGGAGGCCGAGAGAAGGGGACTACCTGTTCCGAAACCACTGGGTTGGATCGAGAGGCGCCGTTTCGGTCTGCTCCAGGAAAGCATTTATCTCTCAGAGGCCGTGAGATTCGAAGCGGTTTCAGCGGTGGAGGTCTTGAAAGACGCCCCCTCGGAAGTGATCCAACGATTCGCCCAGACGGTGAGGGCGATCCACGATGGGGGTATTTACCATCTCGATCTCCATGCAGGAAACCTCCTTTGGGATGGAGAACGATTTCTCTTGATCGACCTCCATCGGGCGAGGATCCTCAAGGGGTTGTCGCAGGAGCAGAAGCTCCAGAACATGGCCCAGCTCTTTCACTCCCTCCGATCGTTTTGGGGAGAAAGGGAGCGGACTTTCTTCCTTCGGAGTTACCTTGGAGACGATCCCATTATCACGGAGGAAAGGGAGAAGGCTCTTGCAAGGGTCTCCCTTTTGATGGATCGACTCCAGAAAAGGCAGTGGGCCAGCCGAACGAAGCGGTGTTTGAAGGAGAGCACAGAGTTCACTGTTTTTAAGGTCGGTGAAATACGGGGGTACCATCGGAGGGAGCTCTCGGCTGAAGCCCTCGAGAGCCTGCTCGAGCGACATCAACAGTTCGTCAGGGCGAGGACAAGGGAGCTCGTGAAGGACGCAGCGGAGGTTTCGGTCACCTTGTTTGAAGACAGCGGGAGAAGGGTTGCGATCAAGGCGTTTCGGGAACCTCACGCCTTGGACCGGTTTAAAAATCGATTTCGCATGCACAAGGGCTTCCGGGCATGGGTGGCAGGAAACGGTCTCAAGGTACGAGGGTTTCCTTGTCCCAAGACGTTGGCCTACGTTGAGAAGAAGGGCTGTCTTGGCCATAGGGAAGCCTTCCTCATCATGGAAGCACCGGACAGGGGCCTTGAGATGGATCGGTATCTCTGTGTGAAGGTGTTCGATCGGCACGAGAGGCGAGGCTTCATCCAGGCCTTTGCCCGTTGGCTTTCGGATCTTCACCTCAAGGGGGTTTATCATCGGGACATGAAGGCGTGTAACCTCTTGGTGGAAGAGGAGGAAGGGGGAAGGTGGCGCTTTCTTCCTCTTGATTTGGAAGATATCGATCTGGACACAAGGATCGACGAGGCAAAGGTTTTTAGGAATTTCCTTCAGCTCAACACATCCGTTCCCGGCTCCGTGACATGGAAGAATCGGCTCAGATTTTTCAGGCAATATTCGAGAATGAACCCTGTCATTCGGGACAGAAAGGACTTTCTTCGCCGCTTGGATGAAGCATCCAGGCGAAGAGGGATTGTCTATGTTTCTCCCGAAGGGGTTGTGGAAGAGAGGTTTCCGAGCTCGCGCTGAGGGGGCTCTGACGAAACCCGTCCGTTGCACAACGGAGCAGCATTTATCGGAACATGAGGCGAAAGGTTGGATGGACCGTGGAGGTGCTTTTTCACAACGGAGCGACCCATCGTGTCGGAGAAGGAGGGGTCGATCTTTCGATCATCATCGTCAACTGGAACTCGAAGGAATTTCTTTTGAGGTGTCTGGAGTCGATTGCCCAGGCTCAGGGTCCTTTTTCGATGGAGACGATCGTCATTGACAACGGTTCGTCCGATGGAAGCGTCGACGCCGTGAAGGGCCGAATCCTGGGCTGTCACCTCATCGAAAATCAGGAAAACTTGGGTTTTGCCAAGGCGACCAATCAGGGGATGAGGGAGGCACAGGGACGATACATCCTCCTTCTCAACCCCGATACGACGGTCAGCCGGGAGGCCTTGGAGAAGCTGATTGCCTTTATGGACAAGACACCAGAGGCAGGGATCGCTGGCGTGCAGCTTTTGAACGGGGATGGTTCGAAGCAGAATTCGATTGCCAACTTTCCCTGCCTAACAACCGAGCTTCTGAACAAGCGTCTCCTCCGGTGGCTCTTTCCAAAAAGGTTCCCCGGGAAGGAACGGGATTATTCGAACCCCATCGAAGTCGACTCGGTCATCGGAGCCGCCATGATGGTTCGAAGACGAGCCATCGAGGAGGTGGGGGACCTTGACGAGGACTACTTCCTTTTTCTTGAGGAGACGGACTGGTGTTATCGGATGAAAAAGAAGGGGTGGAAGATCTTTCACCTTCCCCAGGTGGAGATCTGCCATTTTCAGGGCAAGAGCGTGGCCACCGAGAAGAAACGGGCCAAAGTGGAGTATTACCGCTCCCGTTACCTTTTCTTCAAGAAGAACCGTGGGCCCCTCTCTTGCTTGGTCCTCCGTGGAGGTCTTGTGGCTCGTTTGGCCTTCGAAGTGATCGGGACAGGTTTGTTGTGCTTTCTCACGTTTTTCACGAGGAGGGAGTGGACCCGACGGCTTTCCCTTTTTGCCTATCTCATGGCATGGCACTTGAAGTGGTGCCCGGAGGGTATGGGGCTTAGGCCAAAGGGGTCGGGGGGAGAACTGGGGGGAGAACTCGGGGGAGGATTGGGGGAGGATAGGGATTGATCGACCTTTCGATCTCGATCGTCAGTTGGAACACGAAGTCCCTTCTTCGGGACTGCCTTCGTTCGGTGAGGGAGAAGGTGGAGGGCCTCTCCTATGAGGTTTTCGTTGTCGATAACGCTTCAACGGACGGTTCCCCGGAGATGGTAGGGAAGGAATTTCCCGAGGTTCGGCTGATCGCCAATGAGCAAAACCGGGGTTTCGCTGCAGCCAATAACCAGGCCCTTCGGCTCGCTCAGGGGCGTTACGTGATCCTTCTCAATCCGGATACTCTTGTTCACCGTGGAGCCCTCGAGACAATGGTGCGGTTCATGGATGGTCATCCCGAAGCTGGAGCCGTAGGTTGTAGGCTCCTGAATGGCGATGGAACGATCCAGCGTTCGACCCGAAGGATGCCCACCTTTACGACGATGCTATACGATAACACGCTCCTGGGGAAGTTCGCCTATTTCAGAAGGAAGGTGAAGGACTTCAAAGGTAGGGCGCCGGAAGAGGTGGAGGAGGTGGATGCCACCTCAGGAGCCGCCTTGATGATTCGGCGATCCCTCCTCGACGAGATCGGTCTCATGGACGAGGGATACTTTATGTTTCTCGAAGAGGTGGACCTCTGTCGGAGGATCTGGGCCAAGGGGTTTAAGGTGTATGTGGTGCCTCAAGCCGTGATCACCCACCTCGGAGGAGAAAGCCGGCGACAGCATCCCGAGATTCGGCTGATCATTCAGCGAAGCCTCATGCGATATTTTCTAAAATACGAGGGGCCCATCAAAACCACCCTTTTCAAGTTTGTTTATAAGCCCCTCTTCGTGGTGAGCCTGCTCTGGGATCTTGGGGTGGATACGCTCCAGATGGTGAAATATGAGACCCTTCGGCGCGACCCCTTGAGACGGGACAAGAGGATGGCGAGGGTTCAGGGAGCCCTCTATTTTTTCCGCAAGAATTTGATGGAGTTTCTTTTTGACCTTTGAAAAGGGAAGAGAGGTCTCGGATGGCGAGTCGGAGTGAGGTGAGGAAGGTTTTCGCATTAGGTCTCGATGGCGCGACGCTCAGGCGGATCAGGCCCTGGGTTTCGCAGGGCGAGCTTCCCCACTTCGAGCGACTCATGCGGGAGGGAGTCTTCGGCCCTCTTCATTCAACGACCCCTCCTCTCACGCCGCCGGCCTGGACCTCCTCGGTCACGGGAAAGAATCCGGGAAAACACAACATCTTCGATTTCTTCAAACCCGATCCGAAAAGCTACGAGCGCCGCATCGTAAGCGTTCACGACCGGAAAAGCAAGGCGGTTTGGAATATCCTGAGCGAGGCAGGGAAGCGGGTGGGCGTCTTTAACGTCCCCATTACCTATCCGCCTGAAAGGGTGAACGGCTTTGTCGTGACCGGCATGCTGACGCCCTCGGGCGAAAGCGATTTCGCCTATCCACCGGAGCTCAAAGAAGAGCTCATGAGCCGTGTCGGATATCGCATGGAGGTCGATCTCCGATCCCTCGTCAAAGGGGAAGAGCACCAGTTCTTGAAGGGCCTTTCCGAGGCCACGGAGAATCGAAAAGAGGCCTTGTTCTATCTCCTCGAGAGATCGGAATGGGACTTTTTCATCGCTGTTTTTGAGGCCCTTGACCTTGCTCAACATTTTTTCTGGAGGTATCTTGGAGGGAACGATGGCGGACAGGGGTCTTCCGATCCGAAGCTACGCCAGGCCATACGGGATCACTACAAAGAGATGGATGCCCTCTTGGGAAGGCTCTTCGAAAGCCTCGATGACCGATGCGCCCTTCTCGTCTATTCGGACCATGGCTTTCGTCCCCTTCGTAAGGATGTCTTCCTCTACAATTGGCTGGAAGAAAGGGGTTTTGTTCGGCTCAAACGAAACTGGGAAGGGTTCAAGGTTCGGGCCCTGAAGGCCAGGGCTTTTCCGATGAGGTGGGTGAAGGGACTTTTTCTGAAGGATCACTTAGGCCACTCGCATTCCGTCGCCGCGATCGATTGGACGAAGACAAAGGCCTATTTCTTCTCCCTTTCGGGGCAGTCGATTCGGGTCAACCTCAAGGGAAGAGAGGCAGAGGGCGTCGTCGAAAGGGGCGTAGATTACGAGAGGGTTTGTGAACGCCTCCGGAAGGAACTCTCCGAGCTGAGGGATCCCGAGACCCACGAACTCGTCGTGGAGAAGGTCTACACCCGAGAGGAGATCTATAAAGGTGATTTCGTCGAAAACAGCCCGGATCTGGTGGTAGAGACGCGGGAGGGTTTTGGCCTTCAGGAAGGGTTTGGCGCCGAGCTGATGATGGAGGCCAGGCAGTTTCAGACGCCCCGTTCTGGAGATCACCATCGCGAAGGGATTTTCATGCTGATGGGCCCTGGTATTCGAAAGGGAGCCGAGTTGGAATCGGCGGAGATCATCGACATCGCTCCCACGATCCTTTACCTGATGGGTCTTCCTGTTCCACGGGATATGGATGGGAAAGTGGTACAAGGGGCCTTCGAAGAGCACTACTTGGAGACAAATCCCATCGAGTTCTGCGAGGAGACGAAGCAGGGCGAGGAGGGAGAATACGAATATTCCGAAGAGGAGCGGGAGGAGATGGAACGGCGCCTCAAGGCCCTGAAGTACATGGAGTAACCCCTCTTGCTTCGGTCGTGGCACCTGAAGATTCGAGGTGTTAAGATAATTTGTCGTTCCGAGGTTGGAGGAGCCCCTGTCCTGTGCCTGGAGTCCACTCACGAACCCTGAGAATCCTTGGATAAATGAGGGCTTGGTCAAGGATGAATTTTTTTTTTGGCCTTCAACCTTTAAACTTTAGCGTCCGTGGGCTGGTGGGTTGTAGGGGCAACCTTGGGTGGTTGCCCGGGCTCGCGGGGGGATTTTCTATCTGGAGGAAGAGAGAAATCCGATGGTTAGGAAAGTGGTCGTGATCGGGCTCGATAGTGTTTCGCCGGAACTCGTTTTCGAACGATGGAGGGAGGATCTTCCCGTTTTGAGAGGCCTCATGGATCAGGGCCTCTATGGCAGGCTCGAGTCAACGGTTCCTCCGATCACCATTCCGGCCTGGACCTCCATGGTCACAAGCAAGAACCCGGGCCGCCTGGGTTTCTATGGCATGAGAAACCGGATCGATCACTCCTATGAGCGAATGACTTTCGCCAATTCTCTGATGGTCAAAGAGCCCACGGTGTGGGATCTTCTCTCGCGCGCGGGGAAGAAGGTTGTCCTCCTCGGCGTCCCTCAGACCTATCCTCCCAAGCCCGTGAACGGCCATCTTGTTTCGTGCTTTCTCGCGCCCGACACGAACAGCCAGTATACCTATCCCCCTCCATTGAAAGAGGAGATTCGATCGTGGGTGGGAGAGTACCTGATCGACGTCGACCACTTTCGGACCGAGGAAAAGGATCGCCTCCTTAGTGACCTTTACGAGATGATGACGAAGCGCTTCGAAGTGGCGAAGCACCTCCTTACGGAGAAGGAATGGGACTTTTTCATGATGGTCGAGATGGGAACCGATCGGATTCATCACGGTTTCTGGAAGTTTTTCGATGCGAATCACGTCAAGTACGTTCCCGGGACCAAGTATGAGAACGCGATCCATGACTATTATGTGACAGCCGACCGGAAGGTTGGGGAGCTCCTTTCCCTTGTGGATGACGATGTGCTCGTCCTGATCGTATCCGATCATGGGGCGAAGGGGATGATCGGAGGCGTCTGCGTCAACGAATGGCTGTTGCAGAACGGTTATCTTCACCTCACAGAGAGGCCCTCCGAGGTGATTCCTTTTGCCAAGGCAAAAGTAGACTGGGAAAGAACGAAGGCCTGGGGCGAGGGAGGATACTACTCACGGATCTTTCTTAATGTTCGGGGAAGGGAACCCCGCGGGATTATCGATCCATCGGATTACGAAAGGGTGAGAGACGAGCTCAAAGAAGGGCTGGAGGAAATAAGGGACGAAAGGGGTGAATCCCTCGGAACGAGGGTGTTCAAACCCGAGGAGGTCTACGGAGAAACAAGGGGGATTCCACCCGATCTGATCGTCTATTTCGGGAACCTTTCGTGGCGTTCGGTTGGGAGCTTGGGTCTGGGATCGATTCTGACCTTCGAAAACGATACAGGACCGGATGATGCGAATCACGACACACACGGCATCTTTATCATGAAAGGACTGGGCGTGAAAGGCCGCGGCCTGCGAGAGGGTTTGCGGATCTACGACGTGGCTCCTACGATCCTGCGAGCCTTCGGAATCGAGGAACCGAAAGATATGGAGGGGCGTGCCATTTAAAGCCATCCCCTTCATCATGGGGGACCGCGGTAGGACCTTCGGGAAGAAGATTTTTCGAAATGGAGATGGAGTGATCGAAGAACGGAGTGAAAACATGGACCAGGGATTTACGATTTGGTTTACGGGTCTTTCGTGTTCGGGAAAATCGACCCTGTCGAAGTTGGTCGAAGAAGCGCTTCGGAGGCGTGGCATAACGAAGATCGAAATCCTCGATGGCGATGTGGTTCGAACCAACCTTTCGAAAGGTCTTGGATTCAGCAAGGAAGACCGCGACACGAATATCAAACGGATCGGGTTCGTCTGTAAGCTCCTCACTCGAAATGGGGTTGTGGCGATCACGGCAGCCATCTCTCCCTATCGAGAGGCGCGGGAGTTCAACCGCCGTGAGATCGGCCGGTTTGTGGAGGTTTACTGCAAGTGTCCCCTTTCGGTTTGCATCGAGAGGGACGTGAAGGGCCTCTACAAGAAGGCCCTGGCAGGAGAAATCAAGAATTACACGGGCGTGGACGATCCTTATGAGGAACCCTTGAACCCCGAGGTGATTGTGGAGACGGACAAAGAGACGCCGGAGGAATCGGTGAGAAAGGTAATCCGCAGGCTCGAAGAGCTGGGGTACTTGGTGTCCGAGGGGGGGGTCTACACTCCGGAAGAAGAGGAGAAGGTGAAGAAACGCCTCGAGGGCTGGGGCTACCTTTAGATAGCAAATCGCTTCCGCGGAGGTTCGGGGGCGTTGGCAGCATTCACCCTTGGACCAGGCCGAAGGCTGGCCCCTACGGAAGGGGATCGTTTTTTGGAGAGCATGAGCTTCGGGGATCCGAAAGCCCAAGGTGACGACGATGGGATTCTGGCGATCGAAGAAGAAGCGAGTCGCGGTGATGGGACTGGACGGGGTTTCGTATGAGCTCGTCCGAGAGTTGGTGGAGATGGGAGAACTCCCAAACTTCGGAAAGCTCCTTGGAGAAGGTCCCCTTTTGAGAATGCGCTCCACGATCCCCTGCGTCTCCTCTGTGGCCTGGACGACCTATATGACAGGGAAAAACCCGGGCAAACACGGCATCTTCGGCTTCGTCGATCGTCGTCCGGACTCCCTGGAGGTTTTTATCCCCACTTCGAAGGATGTGAAGGCCAGGGCGCTCTGGGAGGACTTGAGCGAGCGCCGCAAGAGGGTTCTCGTCATCAATGTTCCCCTCACCTATCCCCCCAAAGCGGTTTCCGGGATCCTCATCGGTTGTTTTCTTTGTACACAAATCGATAAGGTTGCCTATCCACCCGAGATTTCCCAATGGCTGAAGGAGCGGGACTACCGGATCGATGTGGATGCGTGGGAGGCCAGGCGGTCGAAGACCACCTTCATCGAAAACCTTCACGAGGCCCTGAGAAAGAGGGTCGAAGTGGGGCTCGAACTTTATGGCCGGGAGAAGTGGGACTTCTTTCAGCTCCACATCATGGAGACCGATCGGATGAACCATTTTCTCTGGGATGGATGGGCGGATCCCCGGTCACCGAACAGAGAAGAATTCCTCCGGTTTTATCGAGCGATTGATTGGGCTGTGGCCGAGTTTGAAAAAGCGATCGGGCCTGATTCGGAGCTGGTCCTTCTTTCCGACCATGGCTTCACCCTTCTAAAAAAGGAGGTGAACCTCAATTTCTGGCTTCGGGAGAAGGGGTGGCTCAAGAGCGATCCCACGGAAAAGAAGGCTAGGGAAGGGGACCGGGAGTCTCGGGTCTATAGCCTTATTCCGGGCAGATTCTACCTGAACAGGCCCGAAGAGGATGGTAACCGAGAAAAGGGGTTTGACACCGAGTTCATGAAGGCCCTTTGCGAGCTTCGTGACCCGGAAACAGGAGAAAAGGCCATTGAGCGGGTGTATCGAAGAGACGAAATCTATCAGGGCCCGTTTCGGGAAAGAGGCCCGGACTATGTGGCAGCTCCAGAGCTGGGATACGATTTGAAAGGAGGGTATGGCTCGAAGGGGCTTTTTGTTTCGAGCGAGATGACAGGGATGCACACGGAAGACAATGCCTTTGTTTATGTTCGCGGGCACCGCTTCGTCCGTCAGGAAGCCCATCTTGTCGATCTCTATCCAACCCTTCTCGACCTTCTGGGCCTGAGTTCATCGGATGACCTTGACGGAACTTCCCTCGTGGGATAAGCGGAGGACCGACAATCATGACTGAGGCCGGTGTGACCAAGAAAGATCCACTCGGCCTTTCGTAGGGGCAACGGGCTGGATGCTTTAACCCTTTAAAGTTCAAAGGCCGTGGGTCATGGTCTTGACCCGCGACCATTTATTGCCCGTGACCCAATCCGCCGAAACCCTGGCGGTGGAATTTTTATTGGTATGCTCATATTCGTCTGGACAAACAAAGGGAAAATAAATCTTCCTCTCCCCTGGGGGAGAGGATTGAGGTGAGGGGGCAATTCCAAGGGACCACCCTCACCCCAGCCCTCTCCCGCTCAGGCGGGAGAGGGAGATGTCTGTCATTTCTATCTTGAGAAAATTAATATCTTGCAGGAGAGCTCGATGGTCACAGTTGCCGTAGTGGGTGCAGGTGCCTGGGGGAGAAACCACATTCGGGTCTTCTCTGAGATTCCAAGGGCTCGACTGAAATATGTCTGCGATACCGATGCTTCCAAGCTGGTATCCGCGGGACGATTCTACGGTCAGGCTGTGGCCGTGAGGGACGTGGAGGTCTTGCTTGGCGATCCCGAGGTTCAAGGGGTGGTGATCGCCTCCTCGGCTATCTCCCACTACGCCCTCTCCAAAGCGGCCTTGTTGGCTCGAAAAGACGTGCTCGTTGAGAAGCCCATGGCCCTCCGTGTGGAAGAGGCCGAAGAGATCGTGAAGCTGGCTCAGGACCATGAGAGGGTTCTTATGGTGGGTCACCTTCTGATCTATCATCCCGTGGTCAGCCGGCTGAAGGAGATGATCGCCTCGGGAGAGCTTGGAAAGATCCATTATCTTTATACGCAGCGAGTGAACCTTGGAGTGATCCGGCAGGATGAGAATGCCCTCTGGTCCTTTGCTCCTCACGATCTCTCCGTGATTCTCCATATCCTCGGGGAGAAACCGATTTCCGTCTCAACCCATGGAGCGAGCTATATCCAGAAAGGGATCGAAGATGTGGTGTTTGTGAGCCTTCGATTCGGGGATGGAAAGATGGCCAATATCCATCTGAGCTGGCTTGATCCTCACAAGGTCAGACGAATCACCCTTGTGGGGTCGAAGAAGATGGTCGTTTTCGATGACATGGAGGTCTCTGAAAAATTGAAGATTTACGACAAGGGCGTCGGAAGCCCCACGTATGAAACCTACAGCGAATACCTGAGCCTGAGATTTGGTGACATCACAATCCCGAACATCAAGATGGTCGAGCCTTTGAAGGCTCAGGCAGAACATTTCATTCACTGTATCGAGACGCGGGAAAGACCTAAGACCCCCGGTGAAGACGGTCTGGAGGTTGTGAAGATCCTCGTAGCGGCTCAACAATCCCTCAATGAAAAGGGGGTTCCGGTGAGCCTTCTCTAATGTTGCAATAAACCCTGCTCAAAGCCCCGGTGAGGGCGATAGAGAGGCCTTGCAGCGGCATCGTATGCAAGGGACGGGTCTCGTTGGCGCGAGGAGAGGTTCCGAAGGAGAGGACAGGGACTCAGGTTTCCACGAGATCCTGTTTTTCCTACGAGGAGGGATATGGCCAAGAAAAGAGACTATTTCGTTCATCCCACATCGGTCGTTGGCGAACCCGTGGAGATCGGGGAGGGGACGCGGATCTGGCACTTCTGCCATATCATGGCCGGTGCGAAGATCGGTCGCAATTGTGTCCTGGGGCAGAACGTTTTCGTGGCCGCAGGAGCCATTCTGGGGGATAATATCAAGGTCCAGAACAACGTCTCGGTTTACGATGGTGTCGTCTTGGAAGACGATGTCTTTTGTGGACCTTCGGTCGTTTTCACCAACGTCTTTAACCCTCGGAGCTTCATCTCCCGGAGGAAAGAGTTCCGAAAGACTTGGGTCAAGAAAGGCGCGACCTTGGGGGCGAACGCCACGATCATCTGCGGCTGCACGATTGGTCAATACGCCTTTGTGGGAGCGGGTTCGGTGGTGACGCGCGATGTTCCGGACTATGCCTTGGTTTACGGAAATCCGAGCCGGGTCATGGGGTGGATGTGTCGCTGTGCAGAGGAGATCGTTTTCAGATCGAACCGGGCCCGGTGTCGAGCCTGTGGCCGACGCTACGAGAAACATCGCATGGAGGTGCGAGAAGTCGAGCCATGAAATGGGCCACCGTGGTCGGCGCAAGACCGCAGTTCATCAAGGCCGCCTCGTTGAGCCGGGCGATCGCCCGACGAAACGAGAGGGCCCTTCGAAGCCGACAAAGGGCTTCAAAGAAGAGGATTGAAGAGGTGCTGATCCACACAGGGCAGCACTATGACTATCTCATGGATCGGGTCTTCTTCGAGGAGCTCGAGATTCCCGAGCCCGATTACCATTTGGGCGTGGGCTCAGCCTCCCATGGTCGGCAGACCGCGAGGATGCTCGAAGGCCTGGAAGAGGTTTTGGAGAAAGAGAGGCCTGACCTGGTGATCGTCTACGGTGATACAAACTCGACCCTCGCCGGAGCCTTGGCGGCGGCAAAGCTTCATCTTCCCGTGGTTCACGTGGAAGCGGGCCTCAGGAGCTATAATCCGAACATGCCCGAGGAGATCAACCGGGTTTTGACCGACCATCTCTCGACTTTTCTTTTCTGCCCCACCGAGACCTCGGTTCGAAATCTGAAAAAGGAAGGGATCCAAGATGGAGGAGCAAGGGTTGTCACAAAAGTGGGCGACGTGATGTACGACTCGGTCCTCCACTATTCGCGACGGGCCGATGCAAAGGCGACCATTCTAAGAGACCTTGGTTTCGAACCTGAAGCCTCGGGCAAAGGGAGCGATTCAACGAGCCGCGACTATTACCTGGTTACCCTCCATCGGGCGGAGAACACCGACGATCGGAAGCGACTTCTCTCCATTCTCAGCGCCCTCGACGAGATCGCGAAACGGGCAGCGGTGATCCTTCCTCTTCATCCGAGAACAGAAAAACGGATCGAGGCTTATGGACTCACCTTCAAGACAAGGAGGCTTACGGTCATTCAGCCTGTTTCCTATCTCAATATGCTGAAGCTCGAGAAGCATGCCAGGGCGATCTTGACCGACTCAGGCGGAGTCCAAAAGGAGGCCTTTTGGCTTGGCGTCCCTTGCTTAACCTTGAGGGAGGAGACCGAGTGGGTGGAAACGGTTCATCGAAGGGGGAATCTTCTCGTCGGAGCAGACAAGGAGAGGATCCTCGAGGGAGTGCAAGGCATCGAAAAGAGGCGTTTCCTCAAGAGCTGGAAATGGAGAGAAGAAGGAAACGCATCAGCCCGAATCGTCGAGACCCTTCTCTCAGCACGGCCTGAATAAACCCTGATGTTGCAACAAAACCCGCTTGACAAGGCCTCTGAGGCGTGCTCTCCGGGGTCCGTTATGGCAACGGGCGGGTGAACCTTCGTCCTCGTCCCGCCATTCCACCTACCGCCATCCGAAGTCACGGCCTAAAAGGTCGTAGAGCCTCTGGTTATGGTCCTGGAAGTATTCAGCGAGCCATTTTCTCGTTGAAGGGTCGATTTTTTGGTACTCGAGGGCATTGTATTTCTCGTATTCAGGGGGCTCCCAAGGAGGGAGATGGAGAAAGTCGAGGACCTGGCGAAAGGTTGTCGAAGGGTCTGAAAAGAGGTCTTCGCTCTTCAAAATGAGGATCTGCTCTCTGGGGAAAAGGTCGAACCAGGTCTTCAACTGGTCGGCATAAATGCCTTTCTGAAGGTAAGAGTGATGACGATGGCTCTTGCTGAGGTAAAATTCGTCACGAAGCATCTTCGAGACCTCGCCTTCCAGCCGCTCGGATTCCTTCTTCAGGCCCTCTTCGAAAGAGAGGTCTTCCACGCCCAACTTTCTTGCGAGGTTGTAATGGGAATAGGCCCTTTCAATGGGGTTTCTCAAAAGAACAATCAATTTGGCACCGGGGAGGTGTTGGCGAATCCTTCTCGGAGCGTGAGGATGAAAGAGGTAGTAAGGGCTCGCTTCTCCGGTGAGAAGAGGGCGGCCGTGCTTCCGTTCGAAGAGACGGGCGCTCAGAACGGTCGGGAAGTTAGCCCGATACCAGGAGAGCCCTTTGTCGTAGTTGAGATCGAAAAAGTGGACTTCTTTTCTGAAGGCCGGGGCAACAAAGGGATGTTGGGCAAGATAGTTGTAGAGGGATGTGGTTCCGCAGCGCTGCGCGCCGATGATGACATAATCAGGCAGCTTTCTCATCCAGGCTGTAAGACGTCTGAACTTTCGAAATCGATCTTTTTTCAAATGGGGCCTTTCTTCACCGGTAGTGAGCTCTCTTTTTAACACAAGAAGAAAACAGCTTCAACTTCAACTGAGGGCGGGTGGCCCGTGGCCATCGCGCGGTTTTTCGCCTCACCCCTCACCCCTCACTCCTCAGTCCTGACGCCTCACCTGGGGTTCTGTAGGGCAAGGGCTTGTCCCTTGCCGCAGGGGAGACGAGTGGCGTGTGGCCATCCCGTGGTTTTTCCCCTGACGCCTCACCTGGGGTTGATAAACAGGTTGACTTTTGTTAAATAGCGGTGAGAATTTGGTTTGTCCGCAACGGGATGGAGCCTTTTCGAGGGAGAGGTGGCCAAGGTCTCGGTGAGGGAGGAGGTGGGGGACGAGCGGACGAGAGAGGTGGGTCATGGGAAGAAAGATGGCTTTTGACAGGATTATCGATCGGTTCGAAAAAGGGCGTATTTTGGTGATAGGAGACATCATGATCGATCGCTTTATTTGGGGGAAGGTCTCCCGAATTTCTCCTGAGGCACCTGTACCGGTGGTGCTGGTGGAGAAGGAGACATTCCTCCTCGGTGGAGCGGCCAACGTGGTCAACAACATCCGTGCTTTGAGAGGGAGGGTGGCAGCTTGTGGCGTGGTGGGCAATGATGAAATTGGAAGGTGGGCACTGAAAGAGCTTGCAGATAGGGGGGTTCAAACGGACGGGATCTTTGTGGAAGAGGGGCGACAAACGACCGTGAAGACCCGCATCATCGCCCATCAGCAGCAGGTTGTTCGAATCGATCGGGAGACGACCGAGCCGCCCGATGCTTCCACGTCCCGCAAGCTATCGGAGTTTTTGAAGGGTTCTTTGGCGGATTGCGATGGCGTTGTTCTTTCTGATTATGGCAAAGGGGTTTTGACGAAAGGGGTGATCCGCCAGGTCATTCAAAGGGCGAGAGGAGCAGGAAAGTTTGTTCTGGTCGATCCGAAGCTGAAGAACTTCTTTTACTATAAGGGGGCCACGGTGGTCACGCCCAATACGTCAGAGGCGAGCGCGGCCTCAGGAATAGCCATACTCGATTTTTCATCCCTTGTGAAAGCAGGCAAGGGATTGCTTCGCCGCCTCGGGTGCGATTTCTTGGTGATCACCCGGGGAGAAGAGGGAATGGCGATCTTCGAACCTCGCAAAGACCCCTTTGTGGTGCCGACGGTGGCGCGGGAGGTTTTTGACGTGACGGGAGCCGGCGACACGGTCATCGCCACCATGGCCCTTGCTCTGGCAAGCGGAGCTGGAGCAATCGAAGCCGCAACCCTCGCGAACCACGCTGCGGGTATTGTGGTTGGTAAAGTGGGCACAGCGACGGTCAGCCGCCAGGAACTGAAGGAAGCCATCGGGCGAAAGAGGTAGGCTTTTTGCGCGCCGGAGAGGAAGGCCTCGAGGCCTTGTCAAGCAGGTTTTCTTGACATCTGTAGAGTTATTAGTAAGCTCATATTCGTCTGGACAAACAAGGGTAAAATAAATCTTCCTCTCCCTTGGGGGAGAGGATTGAGGTGAGGGGGCAATTCCAAGGGAACACCCTCACCCCAGCCCTCTCCCGCCAACGCGGGAGAGGGAGATGTCTGTGATTTCTATTTTGGGAAGATTAATATCATAGGCTTCGCCAGGAGTGGCTTCGCCAGAGTTGGCCGAGGTGGGTGTATCGCTTCCTTAAGATGCCGCTACAAAGCCCCTTTGGTGCCCTCGCTGGGGCCCTTTGTGGAGCCGTTCTTGCAACATCAGGGGCTGGCCAGGTTCCGAACGAGCTTCTTTCTTTTTTTTCTTCTTTTTCCCTTTTCCCTTCCTTGCCCTCCCGAGAAGGGGAGGGCAAGAGCATAAGCTATGTTTCCAGGACGAAAATCACTTCCATTCGGACTCGGTATTCGAGAATTTTGCCATTTTCCACGTGGACGCGGAATTCGAGGACGCGGAGCCCTGTGATGCCTCGCAATGTTTTCGAGGCCCTCTGAAAGCCTACTCTCACGGCATCCTCAAACCCCTTTGGAGAACCGGCGATAATTTCCGACACTCTGGCCACCCTTGGTTCCGACATGCTGATCACCTCCTTTTGGGCCTGAATCGTTCACCTCAGCTATCCGGCCTCAAGGAAACTGAGGTCTGAAAACCTCCCTTATGCCCCCCTTCTTCCCTCCAGGCACCCGTCAGAGGCTGAAGGGGAGTGCTGAGAGGCTAAAGCTTCATCGTCTCTCAGAAGGTTTTTTCTTGCCGGAGAGCCTTTTGTGGCTTCGCAGGGCAAGGATTTGTCCCTTGCCTAAACTTCTCCTGGCAGGCCTCGAGAACTTACCTCCATTATACTGCCAGTTTACCCGCAAATCTCCCTGCGTGTCAAGCAAAAATCGCAATTTCGCTGTAGTGCGCCAATAAAGGGTGAGGAGAAAGGCTCCTTCTTCTTTCCGTTTCAGCAACCGGAGTAGGGCCCCATGAAACCGAGCCGTCACGGGCCTGGTTTTTGTCTTGACACGTCTTTCGAAAATTGTTATGAGAGGGTAACTGAACGAAGGGGAGTCCTTTGGTTTCGGGCCGATCTTTAACGTTTGGTCGAACGGTTTTTAACCATCATGGGAACATGCTGGAACAAGGAGCCCAAAAGGCCATTTCACCGAGAAAGGAGGATGGGTTTATGGAAAGATCGGTACGACAGGGTTTGAGTCGAAGGGGCAAAAGGCTTGTTAGTTGGTTGGCGGTCGGTTTGTTCATCTTTGGAGCATCCTTTGCGTTAGGCGCCGAGCCTGCCAAGAAAGCGTTTCCAAAGATGGACATCAAACTGGGCCACTCGGGCGTCATCGAAATGTCCTACCACAAAGGTTGTGTCAGGTTTGCAGAGCTTATGAAGGAACGTACGGGTGGGGCGGTCACGGTTCATGTTTTTCCGGCTAATCAGCTCGGCAGCGAGAAGGATATGCTTGAACAGGTGAAGAATGGCGTGATTCACATCTCCCTCACAGGCCCGAGTATGCTCGGGCAGTTCAAGGGCTGGGGGCCCATTGGTGTCCTTGGCATGCCCTATGTCCTCAAGGGCAATACGGAAGACGAGCTTCGGCCAAAATTAATCAAGGTTGCCCGTGGGCCTCTCATGAAGGAATTGAATGAACGGGCCGCCAAGGAGAGCGGGATCCGCATCCTTGATATGGGGTGGTGGTACGGAGAACGCCACCTTACGACGAAGACGAAGCAAGTGATCAAGCCTGACGACGTGAAGGGTTTGAAGATTCGAACTATGGATTCTCCCATGGCCCGCTGTGCTATGGCAGCCCTGGGAGCGGCAACGGTTCCCATGCCCGTAGCAGAGCTTTACACCGCTCTTCAACTGGGCGTGGTGGAAGGGCAGGAGAATCCTCTTAACACGATCTATTCCCATAAGTTCTACGAGGTGCAGAAATATGTCGCCCTGACAGGCCATATGGCAATGAACCTGGTTTTGGTGATCAACGAGAAGTTTTATCAAAGTCTCTCTCCAGAGCTTCAGCAGATCTTCGTCAAAAGCATGGAGGATGCCGGCGATTATGAGAGCGAGCTTCAGATTGCCATGAATAAGAAGAACGCTCAGGATCTCAAAGATAAAGGGATGATTATTACAGCCGTGAACAAGGCGGAGTTCGCCGAACGGACGAAGGATGCCTGGAAGCAGTTTGAGTCGGTCTTTGGGAAGGGATTTTACGAGAAGGTGGTCCAAGCGGCCAATGAATAGAAGGCAGAGTCTTTTTTGATGCTTTGGGAGGGTTGCGCAGGACGTTCGAAGTCCATCGGGAAGAACCTACACCCCAACGGGGCGGAAAGCAGTTTCTGTTTCGCCCCGTTGGTCTTCCTTTTTAGGGAGGGCGACTTCATATGAGCATCGTCCGGTTTTTTCTGAAGTACTTCGAGGAACTCCTGTCGGGGATCTTCATGGTCCTCATGTTTCTGGCCACCTTTGCCAACGTCGTGGGGCGATACTTTTTCAACAGCCCCATCCAATGGGCGGAAGAATTTTCGCGATACTCCTTTCTTTGGGTCGTCTTTCTGGGAGCGGTGGTCTGCACGAAGCACAAGAGGCACGTCGGCATTGATACGCTGGTCAACATTCTCCCCGGTCATTTTCGGGTCTGGGTGAACGTCGTCGCCGATCTCTTCGTTCTGGCGCTGATGGGAGTCATCGTGTGGTACGGCGGAGTCCTTACCTCGGGAGCGACCCAGGTGACAGCAACGCTCAACATCCCTCAGTACACCGTATATATTGTGGTCCCCGTGTCGGGGGCCCTCGGGTTTCTCTACACCCTTTCGGATTTGAAGACGCACGTGCGAGAAGTACGGATGGAAAGGGGGCGGGCCTGATGTTGTGGCTCTTTGTGGTCATGCTCACCCTCTTTGTGATCAACGTACCCATTGCCTGGTCCATGGCCATTGCTGCCACGGTCTACATGGCCCTGGGTCCAAAGGTTCCCCTTCAGGGAATGGTTCAGCGCATGATCGGTGGGATCGATACGTTTCCTCTTCTGGCCATTCCTTTCTTCATCCTCGCCGGAAACCTGATGAACACCGGAGGCATCACGGATCGGCTCGTGCGCTTCGCAAGGGCCATGGTGGGGCATATCACGGGTGGGTTGGCCCATGTGGTGGTCGTCAGCAACATGATCATGGCTGGTATGTCCGGCTCCGGCGTGGCGGATGCGGCGGGGAGTGGTACGATTCTCATTCCGGCAATGAAGAAAGCGGGTTACAGCGTTCCCTTTTCCGCGGCTATCGTGGGCGCAGCTGGCACGATCGGACCCATCATCCCGCCCAGCATCCCCTTTGTCGTCTATGGTTCCATTGCTTCGGTCTCTATCGGTCGGCTCCTCCTGGGAGGAGCGATCCCGGGCATCCTGATGGGAATCATGCTCATGATCTTCGTTTATATCATTGCAAAGAAGCGGAGATATCCAAGCGAGCCGAAGGCCTCATGGGGGGAACTCCTTCGGGCGGGCCTTCGTGCCATTCCACCCCTCGGGATGCCGGTCATCATTGTGGGTGGCATCATAGCGGGGATCATGACGCCAACCGAGGCCGCTGTCGCGGGAGCGGCCTATGCCTTTGTCCTCGGTTTCTTTATCTATCGAGAAATCACCTGGGCCGAGATTCCAAAGATCGTGTTCGAATCGGTCATTGGAACAGCTTCGATCGTTATCATCATGTCTGCTGCCCAACCCTTCAGTTGGATCCTCACTTACGAACTGGCTCCCCAGAAGATCCTGTCCCTGTTCGAGCATGTGGAGATGTCCCCGTGGTTGATTCTACTGATCATCAACGGAGCGATGTTCGTCATCGGCTGCTTTATGGAAACCCTTTCGGTGATGATCATGTCGGTGCCGCTGCTGCTGCCTCTGTTGAACCATGCAGGAGTGGACCTTGTCCACTTCGGGGTTTTTTTCGTCCTCAATGTGATGATTGGATCGATCACACCGCCTGTGGGAACGATCATGTATGTCGTTTGCGGCCTCAACAAGGTTCCGATCGTCGAGTTTGCAAAGGAGGTGTGGCCCTTTGTGATCGCCTTGGTTCTATCCCTTTTGATCGTGACCTATGTGCCGATTCTGTCGCTCTGGCTTCCTGATCTGGTGATCCCGGGTTAAGACCGATTCGTTCGCCTCTGGAACAACGAAGCGGCTGAAGAAGCGCTTATCCCGCCTCGTCTCACCGATCGAAAGGCCAGGGAAGAAACTCGTGAAAGGAGTGTAGAGCGATGCAATATTTCGTTTCGAAGACAACCCCCCGTGCGATCCTCATCATGTTCGACCGCGACGATCTCCTTCTTGAGGGGATCCAGGAAGTGGTGAAGAACGAGAAGATTGATACGGCTGCGATTACGGGAGGGATCGGCTCTTTGCAGCGGGTCCATCTGCATACGATCACCACCACCGCGATTCAGCCTCTCGACAAGTACTGGAGCTTCACGGGCGCCATCGAGCTGGCGAGTGTCCAGGGTTCGATTATCGGTGGCGATGCCCATGCCCATATCACCATTTTCGACTGGGACAGCAAGACGACCTATATCGGCCATCTCGAGCCCGGAAGTGTTGTGGCCTACCGTGCAGAGGTGAGCCTTCTCGTCCTTGAAGGCGTTCAAACGGAGCGATATCAGGACAGCCAGGGTAACTTTCGCATCCGCCAGAAGTGAGAGGGTAGAGCCTGAAGTTGCAATAAATCGTGCTCGAGGACCCTGGTGAGGGTGCGAGAAAGGGCTTGGAGCGATACCCCAAGGAGATTTGAATACCGGGGATCCGTTGCCTCTTGCCGTTGAGGAGCCCAAGGTGCTCAGATTGTCACTTCGATGAGGAAGGGTTCTTTTTCTTCCAAGGCCCTTTCGAGAACGGGCTTCAGTTCACCCGGCTGGGTTACCTTCCTCCCGGGTACGCCAAAGGCCTCCGCAAGTTTTACGAAATCGACAGGTTGAAGATCGATGCCTATGTGTCTCGCTCCGTAATTAGCATCCTGCATGATTTTGATGGAGCGATAGCAGCGGTCGTTGATCACGATGGCGACAACCCCAAGGTCGTATTTCCTCGC
>Ga0123519_10005412_pt1 | contig 20375 bp, 16 predicted proteins | sample YelNatPaOPRAMG02_FD_87396 | JGI IMG/M metagenome (GOLD analysis project Ga0123519, IMG submission 87396) | Hot spring microbial communities from Yellowstone National Park - Yellowstone National Park OP-RAMG-02 (version 2) | ecosystem: Environmental > Aquatic > Thermal springs > Hot (42-90C) ...
CAAGCTCAACGCAAAGAACAACCCGATCCGCACAAGCCTACGATCCATGGCGCTCCTCCTTTCTTCTGCCTCATAATTTATCCCATCTTGAAGTCCTGCGCAAGCAAAGAGCTGCCGCCTTCAGCCCACGGACCTTGATTTTTGATCCGATTTTGAATATGAATGCTTGATGGCAAAGCGTTCGGAGGTGAGGCATGGGAAAGGAGATGGAGTGTCCGGTCTGCGAGGCCGATATTTTTCTGGAAAACGACGATCGGCCCGGCGACCTCGTGGTCTGCTCTTACTGTAAAGTGACCTTGAAGATCGTCCAGAAAAAGGACGGAATCATTCTCGTCGAGGATTTTGAGGAGTAGATGAAGGTTCTTTGTTGTTCCGACCTCCATGGCGAGGTTCACCTTTACGGCGAGCTTCTGGAGCTTTCGGATTCAACCGAGGCAGATTGGATCCTTTTGGGGGGTGACCTTCTCCCTTCCTCCATCTCCGAAGGAGGCTACGAGGAATTGCTTCGGAGGCAGAAAAGGTTCGTGGAGGACTTCCTCCTTCCCTTGTTTCGCAAGATGCTCCAAGGGAAAAAACGGAGGATCGGCCTGATCCCCGGCAACTGGGACCTTGGCTACTCATACCTTTTTCGCGAGGCGATGGAAAAGGTGGTGGACCTTAACCAGAGGCTCTATCGTTCGGAGCGGGGGTACGAGATTCTGGGCTACGGTTTTGTTCCTCCCACGCCCTTCCGGCCGAAGGAGTTCGAGAAGATGGATGACCTCGACTCGCCGTGGCCGCCCCAGAAAAATCCATCCTACATCAAAGGCGAGGAAGGGACAGAGGGTTTGATCCCGGTCGATCCCTTTTCCTTTCTTCGAGAGAGAGGGACCATCGCCGAGGACCTCGCTGCGCTTCCTTTGCCCTTACGACCAGAAAGAACGATCTTCCTCATGCATGCTCCGCCTTTCAATACGGGACTTGACGTCATTGCAGGAAATCAGCATGTGGGAAGCCGATCCATTCGGTCCTTCATCGAGAGGACTCAGCCCCGTGTGAGCCTTCACGGCCACATCCATGAGGCTCCGCAACTTTCCGGTCAGTACCTTGACCGAATCGGGAAAACGCCCTGCCTCAATCCAGGCCAATTCACCCGGAAAATCCGTGGAGTCCCCAAACTTCATGCCGTCACATTTGAGCTTGAGGATCTGGAGGGCTCCCTTCTACACACCTGCTTATAGGAAGAGAGAAAGGGGGAATGGAGGAAATTGACGGCTCTCGGGTTGTCTCTTACGTTGCTTCTTCTTTTGCCCCATATTGCCCTTGGATGGCTTGAATCGTCCCATCCTGCCGAGGCCTGGCATCTTCTTTACCCGAAGATCAGAGACCGTCTCATCGACAAAGAGAGCGCCCGAGAGACGATGAGGTCTCTGGAGATTTCTCTCAAAGCCCTTTATCGCCAGAACGGACATGTTACGGAGGAGGCCGGCCTCTTTTTCCCTCTCATGGGATACGGTCCGAATGCGATCGGTGGAAGGAATGGAAGCGGGTACCATATCGAGGGCTACGATTTCTTCGACGGAAACCGCCACAAAGGCCACCCGGGTCACGACATCTTCATTCGAGACCGCAATCAGGACGGTCTTGACGACATAACGGGAAAACCCGTCCTTGTCGTTGCCGCCTCTTCAGGGATCGTTGTATCGATCAACCTGGGTTGGGAGCCCTCGAGTCCTGTCAGGGGTGGAAACTATGTTTGGGTCTATGATCCTCTGAGAGGCCGATACTTTTACTACGCCCATCTAACTGACGTATTGGTCGGCGTCGGTCAGATCGTATCAAAGGGAGAACCCCTGGGTACAGTCGGAAGAACCGGAGTCAATGCCTATAAGAAACGATCCCCCACCCACCTACACTTTACCGTCCACGAATCCCGAGACGGTTATCCCAGACCCGTCAACCCTTATCCCGAACTGGTCAAAAGGGCGACTTACCCCTAATGTTGCGCAATAAGTCCTGTTGAAGGCCCCCCGGTGAATGGTCTCTATCCATCGTCTATGAGGGCAAGGTCCTCTGTGAAAAAGTGTTCCAAATAATCGCTCCATGAAGCGGCGAGCCTCGGACACATTTGTCAATAGGCCATCGGAGCAGTCACATGACTTTAACCAAGGCGAAGGGTGATCGTCACATTGCCTTTCAGCGAGGGTGAGTACCCCGGTGCCTTAAGGTGCCCCTACAAGTCCTCTCTGGCGCCCTCCCCGGGGCCCTTTGTGCAGGGATTTTTGCAACATTCGGGTACAGAGAAACCCGGAAGTTCATAGCTGGATTAGGGTTTGGTCCGTCACCGTAAGCCTCTCCACCCCGGTCTCGGTCACGACGTAATCGTCTTCCAAGCCGACGATGCCTCTTTCCGGGAAAACAAACATGGGCTCCAAGGCCACGACCATTCCAGGGCAAAGCGTTTCGTTGAATCGCGGGGCAAGGATCGGATATTCATCGATCTCCAGCCCCAGGCCATGGCCAACGAACCTGACCTTCCCTTCTCCATAGCCGTTGAAGTACGTTCCGAAACCCGCCTTCGTGGCCCTTTCCACGGCGAGACGATAAAGCTCCGAGCAGAAGACACCGGGTTTCGCTTCCCGGGCGAAAAGCGAATGGATTTCGAGAGAAACCTCGTGCGCCCTCTTCAATTCGTCCGGAAGATCACCGATCACCAAGGTACGGAACTGATCGGCGATATAGCCGTTCACTCCCACACCGTAGTCAATCCCGATGGGCTCGCCTCTCCCGATTCTGCGACGACTCGCTCCCTGGGCCATGGCGGGTGTGTTTCCTCTTCCTCCGTGAGGGCTCTGGAGAAAAGAGATCGTTGCCCCGCTCTCTCCCGAAAGGACGTGGGCATAGGTCATCTCCTGGTTCCATCCCCGCATCCTCATCACGCCCATGTGCCCTTCCCTTCGGGCAATCAGGGCAAGATGGCCATCCACTTCGAGCTCGGTCATGCCTTCGTGGATGATCTTACTGATTTCCATGTACCCTCGATGGAGAATGCGGGTCGCGCTTCGAATCTGTTCAACCTCGTAGGGGCTCTTGATCATCCGGAGTCTCAGAACCAAACCAGATACATCCACCCACTCATATTCCGGAAAGGTCTGCTTGTAGCGGCGGTATAGGTTGACGGGAAGGACATCCATCTCCAGGCCGATCCTCTTGAAATCAAGAAATCCAAAATCTCCGAGGGCCTTTCGGATTCGGCTTCTTCCCGTCACGGGGATGATCTCTCTCAGGGGAGACTCCTGACGGGCCCTTTCAAAGCCTTTCTGGACCATGAGAATCGCCTCTCCCTGCCGGGAGATGAAGAGGACGGACGACTGGATGGTCCCCGTAAAGTAGAAACGATCCACGTTCTGGAGCAAAAAAGCTCCATCAAGCCCGTTTTCTTCCAGAGAGACTTTGAATCGTTTGATTCTCCCCTCGATCTCATAGGAGGGCACAGTTTCCATGGGTCCCTTTCTCAACGACTCTGTCTCGAGGAGCCCTCATCCGAATTGCCTTTCATCAGCACAAGGGTCAGAAAGGCCGCGATCAGAGCCATTGCCGCGCCGAAAGAGAAGGCCCACTTCGTTCCGACCGCCTTCCAGATGAGCCCCATGACGAGGCTTGCCGGAAGCGAAGCGATTCCGATACAGAAGTGATAGGCCCCGTAGGCCGTGCCCCGCTTCGACTCCTCCACCAGATCGGAAACCCAGGCCTTTTCTGTCCCTTCCGAAAGGCCATAGAAGAGCCCGTAGACGACGAACAGAAACCATATCTGGTAGCTTTTGGATGCGAAGGCAAACCCCAGATAAACCAAACCGTAGAGCGTCCAGGCAAGGATCATCACCCTTTTTCTCCCGATCCGATCGGACAGGCTCCCTCCTGGAACCGAAAAAATGGTTTTTGAAAGATGAAAGACGAACCACAGCACCGGAATCGTGACGACGTCGAGTCCTAGGCCCTGAGCACGAAGAAGAAGAAAGGCGTCGCTCGAATTGCCTAAGGTGAAGAGTGTGATAATGAAAAGGAAATATTTGAACCTCCTGTTCCACTGCCTCCAATTCAGTCGAGGCGGAGAATCGACTGTGCTTTTCTCTCCGTTGGCTCCGTCAGATGCTGCCTGGGGGGGAACATCGCTAACCCCCCGCCACAGGATCCAGAGGCAGAAGAAGGATGGAACGAAGGCAAGAAGAAAGATGGTTCGGAGATCTTTTGTGAAAGTCGCCATCAGAGCCGACGCGATGAGAGGCCCTGTCATGGCTCCGGCGTGATCCATCGCCCTTTGAAAGCCGAAGGCCTTCCCCCGCTCCTCTTCGGGGCAAGATTGGGAAAGCAGCGCATCCCGTGGCGAAGAGCGGACCCCTTTTCCGATTCGATCGAAGAAACGGAGAAAAAGCACATGATAGGGAGAGGTCGCGAGGCCGATGAAGGGTCGTATCAACGAAGCAAGGCCATACCCGAAGAGAATAAGCCCCTTCCTCTTCTTGAAACGATCCGAGAGCCATCCCGAGAAGAGCTTCAAGAAACTGGAGATGCTCTCGGCAATTCCCTCGACGAGGCCGATAAAGACGACTCCTGCTCCAAGCACCGTGCTCAAAAAAAGGGGGAGCAGGGGGTAGATCATCTCGCTCGCAATGTCGTTGAAGAGGCTGACCCATCCGAGGCTTCGCACGTTTTTCGAAAGACCTAAAAAAGGCTTTGCCATACATCGATCCTTTTCTGCATGGGATGTGGGGTCAGGTCTAAGTAAAGCGGAAACCTGAATATGATACTCAACTCCTGCCTAGTCGATCGGTAACGGGCGGGCTACGGTTAAATCATACCACCCCCTTCACCCAAGTCTAACATTATAGACCTGACCCTATTCAACGGGTGCGTTTTTACAGTGACACCTTGGCTCGTGGGCATTGTATAAAACAAACAGGCCTTGAAATAAAGTGGCAGGAAGAGTGACACGCGCCGGATCTTGCCCTTCTCTTTGTAAGAGAAACCCTATTCATTGCCAAAAGTTAAACAAAAGGTGCTTCCTCCTGAACTGAAACAATCTTCTCGACCCCTGCAACGCGGGCATGCAGAAATCCTCCCCGGGCAAAGGTCTCTATCCGTTGGGAGATATAGGCAACGCCGGCTCGCCATCGTGATGTCAAACCCGTATCGGCGTGAATAGACCTTCATCCGGAGCAAGTCGAGACCTTTCCCTCCCGCGCCGAAGTCATAAGGTTTCTTGGAGCTATAAAGGTCGGTATCCAGGGTGTGAAAAAGTCCGTCGAAAACGTTTCTCTGGTTCTCCTTCGTAATGCCAATGCCGAAATCCATAATTTTCAGTTGAATCCACCGAGCTTTTTGTTCGAGGATAATTCGGATTACTCCTTCATCCGGAGTATTTTCTATAGCATTCTTCAGGAGTCCTGTCACCATCTCTCTCAAAATATTCGGATCGGTGTTCAAAGTCAGGTCTTTTGACCCGTCCAGAGTGATCTCAACATCCCGATGAGCGGTTTGTTCTTTCACTTCTTCCAAAACTTTTTGAAGAAAAGAAAAGAGTGAAACGGATTCTGAAGCTGCGGGCGAAGAAATCTCCCGAACATCAAGGCGGGAACTTTTCTCCAATTCCTGGTAGGAGCGAAGGATCTGATCGGTTTCCTGCTGAATATCAGAGAGTCGTCCCAGGTTTTTCTCGAGAGAATCGAAAAATTCTCCTCTCACAATGGGAGATGCCTGATCTTGAACCCTGCGCTTCAGAATCCTTATATTTCCCTGGATGACAGAGAGTGGCGTTCGCAGTTCATGGGATAGATGAGCAAGGGCCCTGGTTTTGGCCTTATTGAGCTGTTCGAGGTCCTTTTTGGTTTGTTCCAGGGCATCGATCCGGGCCTGATGGAGCTGGGCCATCTCGATGAAAACCGAGGCATGGTTTCCATAAGTCTGAAGAAACGTCTCATCGTCCTTATTGAAAAAACCGTCATTCTTATTGAGGAGTTGGATGACTCCTAACCTTAAACCTCCTCTGGTAAAAAGGGGGATACAAAGCAAGCTCTGTGTACGGTACCCTGTGTCTGAATCCACTTGTTTATTGAAGCGCTCATCGGTATAGACATCTTCTAAATTAATGGTTTCTCCGGTCTGAAAGCAATACCCCGCCAGACCGGCATTGGAGGGAATTCTTATGACCTCTCCCGCCATTCCCAGTGCAATGGTTGACCAGAGTTCATTCGTTTGAGGGTCGTAGAGAAAAATACTACAACGATCTGCCTTCATCACCTCACATGCCTTTTGGGAAATTTGCAGGAGCATATCCTTGAGTTGGAGGTCCAGAGCGATCAGTTGGCCTAGTTCAAGTAAGGCATGCAGTTTATGAGTTCTTGCAATTTCGATTTCCTCCCGAGCCTGATCCTCTTTCCGGCGAACGGTCTTCCTCCGATCGACTTTACGACGTTGTTGATGAAGTGGCTTGGTATGGGCAGAATCGTCCTTAGGCATTTTTTCATACTTACAGAAAACTCCCCCCGTTGTCAAGTAAAAAACCTTCTTCTCCTATTTTTGCTGAGGGGGCTCCGAAGCAATGATGGAGGGAAGTGCTCCTTTTTTTCTCTTGGGTCCATTTCTGGGGGGTATCCTCCTGACACAAAATCGTGCACTACCTATCGACCTGAGGTCGCTTGCCCCCTTCACTTTTCTAAGAGTCTATAATATCCCTGAAGAAAAACCTTCCATGTCGGTATGTTGTTTCCTTGCCCACCTTCACTTTCCTGTAACCTTGAGATTTGGTTTGAGCACATGCTTCGGAATAAGCATGTAGGTTTTGCCCATGAACATACCCATATCCATATGATCCTATCCTCCTTGCAAGCTCTCTCAAGGAGGTTCCCATGGAATCCAAAATCCCGGATGGGTTCTCCACCTTTTTTGAAAAGCTGATCTCGGCTCACCTGCCTGCGATTCGAGGGATTGAGACGCTGCTGATCGGATTGGTCTATGAGGGACGGGTGCTTCCGATCGCTTTTTTATGTTTTATGAAGCGTCAGATTCATAAGAGCCAGAACATTTTGGAGCATCGTTTGATTTGGGCGGTCATGAGTTGTTTTCCGGTGGCGTGTCGCCCGTGTTGATCTTGGATCGAGGCTATGCGCGGGTTTCGTTATTCATGCATTTGCGTCAGGAGGGGATTCCTTTTTTATGTCGGGCCACCCGTGCGGTGATGGTCTATCTGAACGGGAACGAAAAGACGTTGGGGCGGGTGTTGACTTCAGAATCGTTTTAGCTATACAATAATGCATCCGTTGGAGGAAAGAGGTGGAACAACGACCAACATTCAAATCAAGACTCATTCCCATTCGTGTACCTATTCGAATCAAGCTCTCCATCGCCATCACCCTCATCATATGGCTTACCATCCTGATCTTAAGCTTTGTTATTTTGGCCCGTCAAAGAGAGCAGCTCTATCAGCAGACGTTTAAGACCGGAAAGGTCAGTCTTACCTATTTTGCTAACAACGCAAACATTCCCCTTCTCAATGATGATATTTTAAGGCTGAATCAATTGATCAAGGAAGCTTCTTCGGCCGAAGGGATTCTCTATGCCGTCATCGTTGATCATCAACAAATTATCAAAGCCCATACAGATCACACCAAAATAGGAACCCTCCTGCCCCCCTTTGCGAATATTGGGGAAATGAAGCGGGATGGACCGATCACCCATTTTCGCTACACCCTTCCCTCGGGATCACATCTTCTGGATCTATCTCGACCGGTGACGTTTAAGGATAAGGTTTTAGGAACGGTCCATGTCGGGGTTTCTCTTGATTTTATAGAAGATCTGATACGACAGGAAAGCCGCTTCATCCTTATTTTAAGTCTCTTCATTGTCCTCTTGGGGATTTCCATTGCCATATTGCTCGGGATTGGATTTTCCCGTCCCATCTCAAAACTTGTTTCCGCTGCCAAGGAGATCGGCAAAGGCAATTTCCGCCATAAAATTAGAATGGTCCGAAAAGATGAATTCGGGGATTTAGCGACTGCTTTTAATTACATGGCCGATGAACTCCAGAAAAAATTCCTCATCCAAAAGTCCTTCGGTCGCTATGTCAGTCCTGAAGTCGTAGAGATGATCTTGTCACAACCCGAAGAGACTTGGTTCAGAGGAACTCGAAGCGAGGCTTCTATTCTTTTTGCGGATATCAGAGGGTTCACCGCCTATTCCGAAACGAGGGATCCGGAAGAGGTGGTTGAGGCATTAAATGAATACTTTGAGATCACGACACAAATTATTTTAAAGTTCGGTGGGTATGTCGACAAATTGATTGGAGATGCCGTCTTGGGTGTCTTTGGGGTTCCCATTCGCCACGATGATCATGCCGAGAAGGCAGTGCGTGCGGGTATTGCCATGCAGAACGAATTGTTACGGCAGTCCGAAAAAAACAAAAACCCGTTTCTCTCGAAAATCGGGGTTGGGATACACTCCGGAATTGTTGTTTCAGGCAATCTCGGTTCCCAGTTGAAAATGGAATATACCGTCATCGGAGATAGCGTGAATGTTGCCTCCCGCTTGAACAACCTGGCCGGTCCCGGAGAAATTATCATCAGCGAGCATCTTTATGAAATGGTCAACGACATCGTCATCGTTAAAGCCCTCCCCCCGCAAAAAGTTAAAGGGAAGTCAGAATTGATAAAAGTTTTTCAGATCCTTGGATTTAAGGAGATAGAGAGATGAATCCTTACAGCTTCCCTCCATTATTTTATTTCATCTTGCTCACGGCTGCGGTCTTTGGTTGCGCAACTCCAAGGGTGGAAGTCCTTCCGTCCGTCCCTCCAAGGATGGAAGCCAAAATCTTCCAGGACTTTGTTGCGGTGGTTGTCCAGGAAGGGGACACCATCAATTCCCTCGCGGGGAAATATATGAAGGACCCTTCGTTGGCTTTTCTAATTACCGAGTTTAATGAGATCGATGAACTCAGGGCGGGCCAAGAATTAATTATCCCCCTTACTTTTTTTGAAAAGGGTGGATTGAGTCCGAGGGGGTATCAAACGGTGCCCGTTCTCAGCTATCACAATTTTTCATTGGCTGGAGCCAATAAATCAACGGTGACCCAGCAGGTCTTTGAAGAACAAATGGGCCTGCTGAGGAAAAAAGGGTTTCATGTCATTACCATCGATCAGCTCTTTGATTTCTTAGATTTTAGCCGGCAGATCCCCAAAAAGTCGGTGGTGATTACAATTGATGATGGTTGGCGGTCTGCCTTTGATATCGCCTTACCCATTTTAAAAAAGTACGGTTATCCAGCCACCCTTTTTGTCTATACCGATTTGATTGTAGGGAGCGAAAAAACACTTTCCTGGGATCTTGTCCAAGAGATGGCCCGTCAAGGGATTGATATCCAATGTCACTCCAAGACGCACCGGAATCTTACCCTCATGGGGAAAAGGGAATCTTTTAAGGAATACGTGGAGTCCGTCGAAAGGGAATTATCGGAATGCGCTCAGATCATCAAGAAGAGACTGAACAAAGATGTAAAATATTTTGCCTATCCTTATGGCGATACCAACCTCCTCGTGACTCATCTCCTTAAGAAACAAGGTTACCGAGGAGCCTTTACCGTAAAAAGAGGAAGCAATCCCTTTTTCCTTAATCCTTATGAAATACAACGTTCGATGATTTATGGGGATTTCAGTTTGGACCAATTCGAAAAAAACTTATCTCTGTTCAGTGACGAGGCCCTCCGATGAGGATATCCTTCTTCCACCACATCCGTTGGACCACTTTCATCGTTCTCATTGGAATGGTCTTTGGCTGCGCTTCGGTACCCCCAAAGCCTTTAGAAACCGTTACTCCTCCAGCCCCTGAGATTGGAAAGGCCTTCACCTCTCAATTGCTTGAGACGAATCGAAGAAAGGCGCTGGAATATGAACAACAGGGGGAATTCATAAAAGCCTTTCACCGCTGGCGGATCGTTGCCTCTTTGGCTTCTGATGATGGGGAAGTGGTGAAAAAGGTGGCTGATCTCAAGTCTCAGATCCAGAGAAGTGCTGACGAACATTATAACAAGGGGGTATCCTATTATCAGAAAAATTTAATCCGCAAGGCTCGAAAAGAGTTTCTCCTTACCCTCTATTATCATCCTGATCATAAAGAAGCTTTAGATTATGTCAAAAATAAACTCAACGGAGAGGAATTCCTCTCCTACGAAGTCAAAGAAGGGGATACCCTCAAGGATATTGCGCAGAAAAACTATAACGACCCACAGAAGGATTTCCTTATCGCCTATTTTAATGACCTTGGGAAAGATCGACAATTGGTTCCCAAAATGATTTTAAGAATTCCTATTTTAGAGTTCTCCCGGCCCAGATCCCCCATGGATCAAAAGGAGTTACCCATGGATGAAAAGGGGGAGATTGTGGATACGAGAGAGACGTTGAACCGTGCGAAGGTTGCCTATCGAGCCAGAGATTATCCTCAGGCCGCCTCCCTATCCCAAAAGATTTTAGAGTACGTCCCCGAGGATAAAGAGGCCAGAGAGCTACTCAATGAGTCCTGCTACCAATTAGGGAAAAGTCTAGGCCTCAAGAAGAAATACGAAGAGGCGTTGACCCTATTGAATCAGGTAGAGCTGGGATATAAAGATGTCAGGAAGATCATCATTACGATGAAAAAACAATTGGCAGAAGTCCACTATGTTGATGGGGTTAAATATTTTACAGAGGAAGAACTTGAGAAAGCCATTCAAGAATGGGATAAAACGCTTCTTCTGGATCCCAATCATCCAAAGGCAAGGGGGGATATTGAAAACGCAAGAAACCTACTGAAAAAACTAAAAGACTTTAAGTAAAGGAATCTTCTTTCCATCCCGGCTGTAAGCAGCGGAGCTTTTTATTAATCTTCTCAAAATAGAAATGACAGACATCTCCCTCTCCCGCCTTCGCGGGAGAGGGCAGGGGTGAGGGTGTTCCCTTGGAATTGCCCCCTCACCTCAATCCAATTCCCAGGGGGAGAGGAAGATTCTTTTCCCCTTTGCTTGTCCAGACCAATATGAGCCTACTCATAGGACAGCCTTAAGGCCGAAGAGAACCGGTCTTGTTTCCGTGGAGATCGTCCTTCCCCTACGCCTTCTATGGAGGGATTTTAGGAACATCAGAGTTGCCATGGGGCAAGTGATAATCGATTCATATGCGGGTAGGAAGCGTAGCCGGAGCGACCATCTACCGGTATGTCGAATCATGGGATGTGGTAAGACGGCCTCGGGAGACCTTCGTCGTGTGCTTCACTTCAGCCCTTGGCGGACGAGAGTGCGCTACGGCCGTCAGAATATTGTGCCTGGTTCATTGCTACTTGTCTTTCCCATCGATCACCTCTCTCACCTTGCGAGCCAGGCTTCCGACGGTAAAAGGCTTTTGAATGAAATGGATGCCTTGCTCCAACATGCCGTGATGGGCGATGACATTGTCGGTGTACCCCGACATGTAAAGAGCTTTTGCCTCAGGATGAATCTTCTGAAGACGTTCCACCACCCGGCGGCCATCCATACCTGGCAAAACGACATCGCTTAAGATCAAATCGATTCGTTCATCGTACTGTTCACAAAGCATGAAAGCCTTGCCTCCGTCCGACGCCTCCAGAACCTTGTAGCCTTGTTTTCTCAGCAACCGGACAGCCAGCTTCCGTACAACCTCCTCATCCTCCACGACCAAGATGGTTTCGCTTCCCTGAGGAATGTCTTCCAACGTCTCTTCCCTACGCTCCTCTACAGGGCCCTCCACCCGTGGAAGGTAGATTTTGAAGGTCGTTCCCTTCCCCATTTCACTGTAGACCCAGATATTCCCTCCGCTCTGTTTGACGATCCCATAAACCATCGATAGACCCAATCCTGTTCCCTTACCAGCTTCCTTCGTCGTGAAGAAGGGCTCAAAGGCCCTCTCCCTCACCTCTGGGGACATCCCGACACCCGTGTCGCTCACCGAGAGCATCACATAGGGACCAGGAGTGACCGCAACGTGGTCCCTCGCATAGGCCTCATCCAGCTCCACATTCGCTGTCTCGATCGTCAACTTACCGCCACGGGGCATCGCATCCCGGGCGTTCACCGCCAGGTTGATCACCGCTTGTTCCATCTGACCGGGATCGACTCTCACTTTACCGACCCCTTCTTCCAGAAAGGTTGTCAGTTCAATATCCTCTCCGAGGATCCGACGAAGAATCTTCTGCAGATCCTCGATCAGTGCATTCGGATCGACCACCTTCATCTGCATGATCTGCTTTCGACTGAAGGCCAACAGTTGCTGGGTCAACCGCGCCGCCCGTTCCACAGACTGCTCGATCTCTTTCAGGTTGCCGTAGAGAGGATCCGCCTCGTGAAGATCGAGGAGCGAAAGCTGGCAGTTCCCCCGGATCACCGTCAGGGCATTGTTGAAGTCATGGGCAATCCCTCCGGCAAGCCTTCCGATGGCCTCCATCTTCTGAGCCTGTCGAAGTTGCTCCTGAAGCGATGCCATCTCTTGCTCCATGCGCTTCCGCTCCGTGATGTCCCAGTCAATTCCACTCCATCGGATGGGAACGCCGTGGTCGTCGCGATGGATCTTGCCGCGGGTGTGAATCCAGCGAATGCTTCCGTCTCGGTGGCGGATCCGATATTCGGCCTCGTGGATCTCTCTGCGTCCTTCGAGGTGCTCTTGAGCCGACCTTCTTAAGACCTCCAGATCTTCGGGAAGAATGCGGCCCTGCCAGGCAGAAACCGAATTCGGAAACTCATCATCCCTGAACCCGATAAACCCCTTCAGCCGAGGGGAAAGATAAATTTCGTCAGGAATTTGGTGGGGCGCATTTGGATCGAACCTTAGATCCCAAAGGCCGGCGTTGGAGCCTGAAAGGGCCATCTCGAGCTGCTCTCGGCTCTTCTCGAGCTCCTCCTGGACACCCTTGGCTCGAAGAACCAGGGGATGATCCTCTCCCAAAACGAGATCGACCTCTCCCGAACGAATGGCCCTCAGGGCCTCCTCAGCCTCAGCCAATCGAGCCTCGAGCTCCGCATAGGTTGGTTTCTTCCCGTTCATGGGTTCTCCTCGGCCTCGGGCAATCCAAGAACCTCCAGGATTCTTCGGACATCGCTTAGAGAGCCGATGATCCTCGTCTTGGTCGGAGGATCGATAATCATCAAAGTGGGAGCAAAAAGGATCTGGGCCTCCAAGGCCGCCTTGTAGTTTTCCAAAACGTCCACCACCTCAAGGGTATAGTTTCCCTGAAGATGCCTTTCGCCCAGATATTTGAGCACCTCTCTTGCCTTTCGAGAATTGGGCTCGTCCCCGGCAACAAACAGTCTCAAATGGTAATGGCCCGGAACCTTCGATTCGGAGCGCCGCGTCCTATCCATAACCTTCTTCTCCACGGTTTGATCCACTCACTCTTGCCCTCTGCCAAGACCTTTGACCTCAACCGACATACGGGTCAAGAATCTCAATCCCCTTATCTCCGATACTGAATTTGCGGATTTCGTTCGAATGTTTGGAGCCCCGGGACTTAAGAACCTGGAGGACCCGATTCGTCTTACCCTCTCCGAAGACGTAGGAAAGAAAGATCACGCTATCGACCATCGAAGAGATGCCGTTACCTGAAATCTCTATTTGGGTTTTCGTCCCCGAGGTCTGATTTGTAAGAAGAGTCGTGGTCCCCCTTTCCTTCAAGAAGTTTAGGAGACGCATGAGAAAGTCGAAAGAGACCTGTTTCCCTCCCATCCTTTCGCAGGCCGAGATGGCATCTACGATCACATGGTGGGGCGTCCATTGCTCCACCTCGTCGATCAACCGGATGAGATGTTCTTCTATACCCGTAGCCTCGGGCATCGAGGCGATGAGACGTAATGTTCCGGTCTTCTCAAAAGGCTCCAAGTCGAAACCCGCGCTTGCCACATTACGCATCAAGGCCTTCGGCGACTCTTCGAAGCTCACATAAAGAACCTTCTCCCTCCGTTTGCAGGCCTCCGTCACAAAAGCAGAAGCAAACAACGTTTTTCCCGATCCAGGCTCGCCCGCAACCAGTATGCAAGAACTTCGATGATATCCACCGCCCAACATCTCATCAAGGCCCGCGATGCCAGAAGGGACCCGTTCGCCAAAGGGCTTGTGCCGGAGCTGGAAGCGGGTGATCGGAACCGTGCGAATACCGTTTTCCGAAATGATGAAGGGATACTCGTTTCGACCGAAGCTCGATCCCCGATACTTCACAACCCGCAGCCTGCGGGTCGAGTTCTGGTTGAAGATCCTCATGTCCAGGTGGATGACACAATCGGCCAAGGAGTACAAAAAATCGGGAAAGAACCCACTCGGGAAACCGTTTCTTGGCTTGAGCGTCAAGATCGAGGTAAGCCCTGAATCCGCGAGCCATCGGTTCAACTGATGAAGCTCCGAACGGGCCCGAAACGAATCCTCAAACAATCCGAAAAGGACATCCAGGGCATCCAGGACGATCCGTTTTGCTCCAAGCTCTTTTGCCTTTCCAGAGATGACAGAGAGCAACGGTTTGAGGGAGAACCTCCCGCTGATCACCATGTCAGGATCGAGGCGCGGTTCCATCAGGAAGAGAAGGCCCTCTTTTTCCAAAGCGCTTAGGTCCCAGCCCAGGCTTCGGCCGTTCTCACGAAGGATCTTCGCGGATTCTTCAAATCCCATGAAGATACCCGGGTCTCCCTTCATAGCCCCGCGATAGATGAATTCTAAACCCAGAACGGTCTTCCCGGTCCCCGGTTCTCCAGCCACAAGGGTGGCCCGTCGGCTCGGAAGGCCTCCATCAAGGATATCATCGAGACCGTTGATGTGGGTGGAAGTCTTGGAGATGAGGATTCTTTTTGAAGGGGGATCTTTCGAAACAGAACGTTCCTCTTTCGCTGTCCGCTCGGCCATGGAGCCCTCCTCTACGCAACACAAGTATCGATTCTGCCCTGCTCAAGAACTAAACTCCAGCTTGCCGTTTTTTTTCGAAGGAAACCGTCGATCGGTTGGTGTTTCGAAATGATCTCATGCGTATTCTGCGGTTCTTTTTATGTTTTGTCAACCTCAGCCGATGTGGGCTCAGGTCTATAATGTTAGACTCGCTCTGTCGCTTCTGAAGGATCCTGCTCCCATAGGCAAAGTGGAAACCTTAATATGATCCGCAGCTCCAGGTACATTATAGCCTGACCCTATTCAATTTCCCTGGGTTGACTTTTGGGGGCGTATTTCCTACATTCATTGTAAGGATCGCCTTTAGGAACCGCAAAAATGTCTTCCTTTTGGGTTCTCTTCGATATGTATATGGCCCTTGCCGTAGCGCTGATCAACCTTGTCTTCGCCACGTTCATCCTGGTTCGTACACCTAACACCCTCATCTACAGGATCTATTTCTTCATCTGCATTGCATACATCGTCTGGAACTTCTCCGACTTCATGACTGCGGCCGCTGGGAAAACGGCCTGGTTTTACCTCTCCCTTGTTGGCTCCGGCATGCTTCCGGCCCTCATGTTCCACTGGATCGTCACGATGGTCCTCCCTGAAAAGCGAAACTCCATTTGGACCTTCTTCGCTTACCTTTTCTCGGCCGTTCTATCCCTCAGCGCCCCCCTCGGGCTCTTCCTGCCCGGAGTTAAAGCCTTTGTTGACAGCCCCCTCTGGAACATCCTCTACCTCGTCCTCCTGGGCCCCTTCATTCTCGGCGGCATAACCCTACTGCTTCTGGCCGTCCGAAAAACGAGCGACCAAGGCGAAAGGTCTCGTCTTCGTTATCTCCTGGCTGCGGTGATCATCGGGGTCTTCACAGGTCTAAGCGACCTCGTCCCTCTTCTCGGAATTCCAACCCTCCCTCTCGGCCACACGGGAAGCCTCGCGGTCTCGACGATCCTTGCCATGGGCGTGTGGAAGCATCGTGAGGCCTACGATGTTCTTGCTCAGATGAGAGCCCGTCTCGAATCGATGGCCGAGATGGCGGCCGCAATCGCTCATGAAATCCGAAACCCTTTGGCCTCCATCAAAGGAGCATCCTCCCTTCTTTCCGGTGAGCTCGAAGGCATTCGTGATCCCAGGGCATGGGAACACTTGACGATCATTCGTGAGGAGATCGATCGACTCCAGGGTATCCTCGAAACCTTCCAATACTTCACCAAACCCATCCCGATCGAAAAGGAACCTGTATCGATCAACCGGATTTTGGAGAAAACGGTGAAACTCGTAGAGCTCAATCCCGTCGGCCTGAAGATTACGCTCGATTTTTCTCAGGATCTTCCAATGGTTCAGGCCGATGCGTCCTTACTGAAACAGGTCTTCTTGAACCTTGTGAAAAATGCCTGCGAGGCTTGCGGAAACGATGGGCAGCTTTTGATAAGGACGGAACTTTCCCCTTCGGCAATCAGGATTCTGTTTCGCGACAATGGCCCGGGAATTCCTCCCGAGTCGCTTCGTCGGATTTTTCAACCCTTTTTTACAACGAAGGCAAAGGGCATGGGAGTAGGCCTGGCGATTTCAGAAAAGATTGTTCGGGCCCATGGGGGCAGAATCGAAGTCCGTAACCTCGATCCCCGAGGCGCCGAATTCTCGATTCTTCTCCCGGTGGCGTAAGAACCCCTTTCCGTTTCACGACGAAGGGTAACCCGGTGGGGGTCGATCTTCAGCCCCTGCAGAAAGAAAGAGGACAACATATTCCATGGCCTCCATTCTTGTGGTAGACGACGACCGCAACATCTGCAGGGTTCTGAAAGAGCTTCTCGAGAAAGCGGGGTTTCGTGTCCTCACGGCTTACGACGGAGAGACCGGCTTCGATCTCTTGCAACGACACGACTTGGATGCCCTCCTAACCGATCTCCGAATGCCCAAAAAGAGCGGGATGGAACTTCTCGTCCTGAGCCGCACTTTAAAGCCCTCGATCCCTGTCATCCTCATGACCGCCTATGGCGACATCCAAACAGCCGTGGCCGCAATGAAGAAGGGAGCTTATGACTTCATCACGAAGCCGGTCAACGAAGAGGAGTTGCTCAACATCGTTGAGAAGGCGGTCTCAGAGAGGGAAATGGACCGAGAGCTTGTCTCAGATTACTTCGAAACCGAAGCCCCCTCTCTTCCCCAAGTGATCGGAAAGACGCCGGCCATCCAGCAGCTCCTTCAAACGGTTCGTAAAGTCGCTCCCACCGACTCGACGGTCTTGATCACCGGCGAAACCGGCGTGGGAAAAGAGTTGATCGCACGCGCCATCCACTTTGCCAGTCCCAGAAAAGAGCATCCTTTTGTCAAGGTGAACTGCTTCGCCATCCCCGAAGCCCTTCTCGAGAGCGAGCTCTTTGGATACGAGAAGGGAGCCTTCACAGGAGCCATGACGAACAAGCCCGGCCGTTTCGAGCTTGCCCATAAGGGAACGATCCTTCTCGACGAAATTGGAGAGGTGCCCCTTCACCTTCAGGCCAAGCTTCTTACGGTGATTCAAGACAAGTCCTTTGAGAGGTTGGGAGGGGTCAAGACGATCAAGGTCGATACGCGAATCCTCGCCGCAACGAACGTAAACCTTCTCGACGCAGTCCGTTCTGGCAAATTTCGGGCCGACCTCTTCTACCGGCTCAATGTCGTCTCCCTTCACGTTCCTCCCCTCCGAGAGAGGCGGGATGATCTTCCCTTTTTGATCGACTATTTTCTGAAAAAATATGCCTCAAAATATGGAAAACCCTGCAAGGGCCCTTCCCCCGAGGCGATGGATGCCCTTCTTCGATACGATTGGCCGGGAAACATAAGGGAGCTCGAGAACGTGATCGAGCGGATGGTTGTCCTTTCCGACGAAGAAACCCTGAGTTTCGAATCCCTGCCGCCCGAGATGAAGGGCCTTGAACCTAAACCGATACCGAGTGCACCTGATATGAAGTCCCGGATCGACGGGATTTCGCGAGCGAGCGAAAAGCAGATGATCCAAGAGGCCTTGGCGAGGACGAAACAGAATCGCACCAGGGCCGCAAAGCTCTTGGGGATAAGCCGACGAACCATCCAGAAGAAGATCAGAGAGTACGGCCTTCAGATCCCTTGGCCGGGTCCATCCGGTATCCGTTGAACTTGCTGTCTATCTCGCTTCGCACCGAGAAGGGCCCCGTGCGAAGTTCCCTGCACACCGAAACGGGTTCGCTTGGTTACCCCCTTCTTTCCTTCTCCAATGAACTCAATGGGTTAGGACATCTCACGCCAACCTCCGTGAGTTGGCACTGTGTTTGAAATAAACTGGGACGTCATCAGAAGCGCGACTGTGAGAATATTCAGGAACCGAAGGGAGAAAGAAAACCATGGAACTTACGGGGAAGGTGGCCATCGTTACGGGAGCCTCAAGGGGGATCGGCCGGGCAATTGTGAAGGAGCTTGTGAAGAAGCGATGCGGTCTGCTCCTCACCGCTTTGGAAGGGGACGAACTTTCATCCTTGGCAAAGGAGATCGCACCCCTGGCCCCAAATCTCGCGACAAGACCTGCTGATCTCTCGAAGCCTGAGGAGCGAAAGGAGTTCATCGAGTGGGTTTTGAGGCAGGAGCCCGCGCCCGATATTCTTGTAAACAACGCGGGCATGGGGGGAAACTTCGGGCGCTTCGAAACCGTCGGGTGGGAAAGTCTCGAAAGGGCCATCGCCCTCAACGTCACGGCCCTTGTTCACCTCACCCACGAACTCATTCCCATCCTGAAAAAACGACCCCGTGCAACGATCGTCAACATCAGTTCGGGAAGCGCAAGGCTTCCCTACCCAGGCCTCGCGGTATACGGGGCGACCAAAGGTTTTGTTTCAAGCTTCAGCGAAACCCTTTGGGCCGAACTTGCGACCACCTCGATCCGTGTCCTCTGTTTTCATCCGGGGTTTACCCTGACGCCCTTTATAACGACGTCGAAGATGAGCCTTCAAACGATTCCTTCACGATTCGTCCACACACCGGAGAGGGTGGCTTCTCGCATCGTGAAGGCGATAGAAAAAGACAAGAGGTGGGCCTACTCTGATCTCGTAACCCACCTCACCGCTTTGTTCGCTAACCTCTTACCGCCTGCTTTGAAGGTGTCCGTTTTTAGAAAGCTCTTCTGGAGGTTACCCGATGAAGCGTAAACGTTTTCGAAAATTCCTTCTTTGCGGATTGATCCTTCTTGGTTGTTTTGCCCTGTTTCTCTTCCTTTCGTACTGGTATATGGTTCGATGCCAGGGGTCATGGCATGGCGAGCCCCTTGAGAAAGGAATGGACCTTGCCGAGATTCGAAAGAACCTCGAGGCCGATGTGCGCTTTATCCAAGAAATGGGCCCCCGCAATTCGGTCAATCGCAAGACCTATGAACAACTCCTGCGATGCGAGGAGTGGATCGTTCAAAGATGGGAATCCCAAGGATACCGGGTCAAGAAGCAGACCTTCTCCTTCGAGGGCCGTGACTATTCGAACCTCGAAATCGAGATCCGGGGACGGAGCGCGCCATCCGAAATCATCATCGTTTCGGCTCAATACGACACGCTTCCCGATTCGCCCGGAGCGAACAACAACGGTTCCGGCATGGCAATCCTCTTCGAGCTGACGAGACTTTTCAGGAACCATACGCTGGATCGTACGGTTCGTTTCCTCAATTTTGTAAACGAGGAAGATCCCTTCTTCGGAACGGAGATGATGGGAAGTTACCAGTATGCAAAACGGTGCAGGGAGCGGCATGAGGACATTCAGGTCATGCTATCCCTCGATGCCCTGGGTATTTACACCGACCGACCGAACTCCCAGCACTACCCCTTCCCCTATTCCCTCGTCTATCCGCGCCGCGGCAATTTCCTTGCCTTTATCGGCGACTTTTCCTCCCGCAAGGCCATGATCACGGCGACAAGGGGCTTCAAGAAAGGCAGCTCCTTTCCGATCGAGGCAGGCGTCGTTCCCAAGTCTCAGGAGCCCGCGGGCTGGTCCGATCACAGCTCCTTCTGGAAATTCGGCTATCCGGGAATCATGGTGACCGACACAGGAGGATTTCGATCGATCTTCCACACCACCAAGGAAGACACGATGGAAAAGTTGAATTTCGAAGCCATGGCCCGAATCGTTGTCGGCCTTCGCGGCTCTATTCTCGAGCTGACCCAATCGAATTGGAGAAAAGAACGAGGTGCTCCATGATAAGCTCTCCCGTCGTTTATCTCATCCTTCATGGATCGATCATCATCCTGATAGGCCTTCTCGTCGGCCTTCCCTTACGCTCTTCGATCCTCCGTAAGGCCGAGGCCAAGGTTAACGCCTGGCGGGTCGCCCACTCTGTGCTGATCATGGATGGACTGCTGATGGTCCTTGTCGGAATGCTCCTTCCTCGTCTTTCTCTCGACCAGGTGATGATCGGGGCATCGGTCTGGTCCTCGGTAGCCTCGGGGTATGGGTTCGCAGTGG
>Ga0123519_10005414_pt1 | contig 20371 bp, 21 predicted proteins | sample YelNatPaOPRAMG02_FD_87396 | JGI IMG/M metagenome (GOLD analysis project Ga0123519, IMG submission 87396) | Hot spring microbial communities from Yellowstone National Park - Yellowstone National Park OP-RAMG-02 (version 2) | ecosystem: Environmental > Aquatic > Thermal springs > Hot (42-90C) ...
AATACTGCACTTTAAAAGAAGAAATACTGCACTTTAAAAGAAGAAATACTGCACTTTAAAAGAAGAAATACTGCACTTTAAAAGAAGAAATACTGCACTTTAAAAGAAGAAATACTGCACTTTGAAATAAAAAAAATGTGTTTTAGCCCTTTATTTTCAATCATTTGCGAAAGACGTAATTTAAAACAACGTTTTAAATTTAAAACAACAACAACATACTGTTATAGTACCTAAGTACCTATAATAACTAAGGGCACAGAAATATGAAAATTTATTTGTTGTTGTTTTTTTTATTTTTAAGCTTATAGGGAAAAGGGAAAGAAAACATAAAATTCCAAGTGAGTTGGAGGAGACATAAGATGACACAAAAAAAATCATTACCAGATTCAACTGATGACAAAGAGGAAAAACTACCTATACCAACGTTCATAAAATCAGAAGTCAATTTTGTAAGACTTCCATTCTTTGCTCTATCAAGGAAAGATTCTTCAAATAGAACAGAAACAGAGTACAGAGAATCCACCGAAAGAGATGGGAAGAGGATAGAAATCCTTTGGACGGTTACCGCAAACGCTAAATTTGGCTATCCAACCCCATTTGATAAAAAGGTGCACAAAGCAATTGAATCAATTATAAGTAGAAAAGGACTCCCTATAAAAAATCCCATTGATTTCTCAATATACGAAATCTGCAAGCTCCTAAATATAGATGCTGATTCTGGAAGAAATTATGAGATGGTCAAAAACGCCTTAATTAGGACCTCGTTTGCAGGTATACAGTCTAAAGGAACTTTCTATTCCAAAAATGATAAAAGATGGATTGAGGATGCATTTCATCTCTATGACAGGATTGTGTTTATTGGAGAAACACTCCCGGATGGAAGTATTGCTGAAAGCAATTATCTCTTCTTGAGCGATTGGTATCTCAAGAGCCTTAATTCCTTCTACATAAAGCCGCTTGACTATGGCTTCTTTTTAAGCTTAAAAAGCAACATAGCCGGTAGATTATATGAATTCCTCAGTTTACAATTCTACGGAACGGGTGGTAAACCATACTCCATTGATTACCACAAACTATGTCAGGTCTTGCCCATAGTTGAACAAAAATATTTATCAAAAGCTATCCAGAATTTAGAATCTGCCCATGAAGAACTCATCAAAAAGAATTTTATCTCAAAAGCAGAATGGTGTGAGAAACCCAATTGGACAATAGTCTATTATCCAGGGAAAAAAGCCAAGGAGGAGCTAAAAAGTGCTGAAACCGAAAATCAGCTAAAGGTTGAACTGTCAATATCTGACGGAAAACAAGCCATAGATAGTGAGATAGAGTTATCCCAAGATAAGTCTGAAATAATTGAGAACCTTATTCAGAAGGGGATAGCGAAAACTACTGCTATTAGATTAGCTAATAACTACTCAGACGATCGGCTTAGAAGACAGATAAACATATTTGATTGGTTAGTAAGGAATAAAAGCCCTTTGGTTGAAAAGAATCCAGCGGGTTTCTTAAGAAAATCAATAGAGGAGGATTACCAACCACCCAAAGAGTATTTGGATCAGCGAGATAAAGAAGCTAAGGAGCAGAAAGGGAAAGATCGCCAAGAACGTTGGTTAAAACGTAGGGAAAAACTAATAAGACAGGAAGTTGCTAACTGGGATCAGGTTTCTTTGGAGGAAAGAATAAAAGGGAGATTAAATTTTTGGATAATAAGTGAGACGATGAATAATAGGACACCGACATCGGAGCAAATAGAGATAAAGAAAAAGGAATTGATAGACTGCTTACCAAAGACTGATGATGAGAAATTTGAATATCTGTCTCAAAAATATCTAGAATTACCCCCTGATGATTTTGAGTAGGAATAGCAAAGAAAATTCTTGGAGTTTTTGTTGCATTATTTACAAAAATTTAATAAAAAGTAGTTGACATCTAAATTAATTTATTGTATAGTAGAGATTGGGATTATTTTTTATAGGCAAGATGGTATGTTCCTCTGATTTGTTTGAGGAAAATAAAATATTTTGAATGGGACTAAGAGGGAGCAGGACTTTTTAGCATAGTGTGATATTTTGTGCTAGAAAGTTTTTGTTTTTGCAACTTGTAATACACATTATATATATCTTATATAAGCTCTCCTTAACCACAAAGCTATCCGAAGGGAAAAAATTATGTATCATCTTTGTGGCTCAAAATACCTGCATCATTTATCACGTCTTTTTACAGTTCAATCAACGGATTTCTTTAATTTCATAAGAAACTTGTTTTCAAATTGTGATCACCCTATTGATGAGGATTATACTTTATGTCTGCTCCTGTCACAAAAAAGATCTATCGGATACACGAATTAGCTAAGGAACTTGATAGGCGTCCTCTAACCATCAAAAGATGGGAATCGGCAGGGTTAATACCCAAAGCTAGAAGAGATACTCGGGGGTGGCGTTATTATACCGAAGACGATATTAGAAACTTAGTGAAAATGGTCAAGGAAAATAACTATTTTTCTAAATTTGCCCAATATTAAGTGTAGCTGATCTCTGATTCAAGTAAGGGCAACATTAGATTTGTCTTTTTACCTCTGAGGATATGAAACAGTATGCAAGAAGCAAACAAAACTGATAAACAATCTACTTCAAAAAGCATCAGCAGAATGTCGTTTCAGGACATTATGCAAATTATGCTTGTTCGTAAATGGGTCATTCTTTTGGTTTTTCTATCAGCTTTTGGATCCACGATTTACTATATTAAAACCACCCCATATATATATGAGTCCAAAGTTCTTCTAATGCGTGAGACTTCAACAGAGAAATTACCAGCTAATATCATAGGTATTGACGTTGAGCCAGAAAAGCTTGATAAGGGACAGGAGATGCTCTTGAAAAGCATTCCCTTGTTACAAGAAGTTCAAAGAAAGCTTTCCGATCGAAATATTAGTGTTGATATAAAACAACTTTCCGAGTGGTTGTCTTTATCTACTCCCAAGGACAGCACAAACGTCGTTCAATTGATTGCAAAAGCAAATACACCAGAACAAGCACAAGCAATAGCGAATATCTCTGCGGAAACATATATAACTAAGTTGTCAGAGATGAAGAGATCAGAATTGAGCCAGGGATTAGAATTCCTAAAACAACAAATGGAACAGATTGAAGCAAAAAATAGGGAGACTGAAAGGGCATTAAGCAATTTCAGAGACAGAGAAGGCATTATCGCAGTGACGCCAGAAGCAGAATCAGGTGGATTACTAGGGAAGTTAGGGGCTATGCAAAGCGATCTTCTACAAGCGGAAAATGACGTTGAGCTTACCAAGACACAATTGCAAGCTATTGAAAAGCTCATTGAGGAAAAAAAGAAACTTGCTCAAACATCATCCGCCAGCGGGATTTCCGCCCAAATGGATAAGCTTCGTGAGACGATAATAAACCTTCAGATTGAATTAAGCAACAAGTTAGAAACTCAAACGGATAAACATCCAGACGTTATAGCCATTAAGAAAAAAATAGAAGCAGCACAAGCACAATTGGATTCAGAATTTAACAAAATGCTTACTGGGACTTCCGCAACAAGCATTGATCCGATAACCGAATTACAGGATTTGATGAAACAATATGTTACGTTGACTGTTCAGTTGAATAGCATGGAAAAAAGAGCGGCGCTGATGAAGGACAGACTAAACCAATTCAGGTCAGAACACCCAGAGATCGCATCAAAACAAGTAGAGTTGATGCAATTAGAACGGCAATCAAGGATTTACGAGCAGGCTTATTCAACGTTGACAAGCAAATACGAGGATATGCGATTGATGGAGCAGATGAAAGTTGCTGGTCTTAAAGTGATTGACCCTGCGCCACTTCCAGATTCCCCTATATCTCCTAACATAAGATTGTCTTTAGCTATGGGGGCGCTTTTGGGGCTATTGTTAGGGGTAATGCTTGCCTTTTTCCTGTATTACATAGACGACACCATAAACACAGAAGAGGACGCTCAACGTTATTTGAACTTTCCTGTTTTAGGGACAATACCTAAGATAACCCCATATCAAGTTCCAGAAACTGCAATTAACTGGCGAAGCAGTAATGGGGCAGTCCGTAATAGAGATACCTCAAAAAATGACGGGAATTTAAGTAAAAAATCCAGAATAGAAATGCAAAATCTTTTAGGGCATTGCATATTATATGCACCCAAAGACTCCCATAAATCCAACGCAAAGGAAAGCTATCGTAATCTGGCGGTAAACATACAATTTTCTTTGATAGATGAGCCGATCAAGTCTTTGTTAGTAACAAGTTCTGCTCCGGGTGAAGGTAAGACTACCACAGCTTGTAATTTGGCAATAACTATGGCAAGACCTGATATGAAGGTTCTTCTAATTGACGCTGATATTCGCAGACCAAGATTGCATCGGATATTGAGGCAAAATCGCCTACCAGGGCTGACGGATATACTCGTATCAGGTGTTGAAGACAACGGACATCTTTTATCTGATTGTATTCATACAACGACCGTTAATAACCTTTATCTGCTTCCATGCGGTTCGCATATATCAAATATGGAATCTCTGCTTGCGTCGCAGAAAATGGCACAATTAATTGATACTATGAGACAACAATATGATATGATTATATTGGATTCTGCTCCAATCCTGTCTGTTGCAGATTCAGTAGCTATTAGCAACAAAGTGGACGGCGTTTTATTGGTCTTATTCTCTGGCAAGACAGATAGCAGGACCGCTAACAGAAGTATAGATGTGCTAAAAAGGGTAAATGCCAACATAATCGGAACAGTTGTGACAGATGTGAACTATGCAAAGCATTACGGCTACTATCGCTATTACCGCTATTACTATCACTATTACCATCATTACGGAGCAGAAAGCGAAAAAGATGAAGGGTAGCAATACTCTAATGGGAAGGGGTTATTTTTGATGGCAAAATATCTTGTAACAGGGGGAGCGGGGTTTATCGGATCGCATATCGTTGAAGAACTGCTCAATAGAGGGGAATTTATCAGAGTTCTTGACAATTTCTCTACAGGCAGACGACAGAATATCCTACCATGCTTAATTATAAGGCTCAAATAACATAAGAAATCATGAGAAGCTTTATTTCGGAAAATCATAGTTTAATACAATTTAACTGGTTATTTATTATAATAACGGTTCTTTTGAGTGTGTATCTGGTTCCAATAGTGTTAGGATTCATACCCACTAACTCAATACCAAAGGTATTGGGTTTGCTGGTGGTGATAGCCATTTTGACGATCATATTAGTCAGTCAGCCAAAGATCGCTGGACCAATTATTGTTATATCAGTATTCTTCTCACCGGACATTGTTGTTGCTCAGATACCCGGTCGTGATGTCAATCTTAGGATAGAAGATGCTATCATTGTTTCTGCTTTGCTTGGATCATTCATTCGGCACATTATCAACAAAGAACAAATATTTGAACGCACTCCGTTAGATATACCGATACTAATCTATTGTGCAGCTGGATTTATATCTACATTGTTAGGAGTGATCTCAGGTAGAGTAACGTTATTAACAGGAGTCTTTTTCTTTGGTAAGCGTGTTGAGTATTTCATTTTGTTTTATCTACTATACCGATGTTTAGAAGGAGAGAAAGAATTAAAGTTCACCCTATATCTTGCCTTTATTTGTGCTATCGGAGTATCTGTCTATGGTATATATATGCGAATGACAGGTGGTCAGGAACAATGGCGAGCATACAGTCCTCTTGGTGGTGATACACGAGTTACGGAATATGCTGAAATGTTGGTGCTTATAGTGCCAGTGATGATAGCAATCGCTTTTGAAAAACGTTCATTCAAATATATATTGCCTTTACCCGTTGTGTTATTCTTTATGATTTTCTTTCTTGCGGATACACTTAGAAGAGTTGCAATGGTTGGAATTGCGGTAGCGATCTTGTTTCTCGCTATATATAAATACTTGGCTTTATTACCGTTAATGGCGATCTTTGCTATTTATTTCAGAATAAAGTTACCAGAAAACATAGTTGAACGTATAAATTTCCTTTGGCTTGAGGTTTCTCAATTCGTCTCTACTGGTACTTTTGTTCAGGGCGGGTCACTTGCTGAGAGGGTAACTGGAGTAAAGGAAGCTGTAGCAAATTGGGTATATCATCCTTTCATTGGACGAGGTTTAGGTAGTTACCTTCTAAGTAGTAATGTTGCGCATGATCAGTATGCACTGATGGTCACTGAAACCGGGATTTTAGGTTTAGGGGCATTCTTTTGGTTACTCTTTTCTATCGTAAAACTATGTTGGAATGGTACAAAAAACAGAGATAATAGCCTTTATCGTGGCTTAAGCATCGGCTTCCTTGCAGGGATTTTAGGCTGGTTAATCATGAATCTTGGGGCTATATCCTTCACATCCATAAGGACGATGAACTGCTTTATAATCGTAACGGCGATATTTGTAGCTTTTTCAAGAGTTATAAATAAAGAGCATTTCGTATCTTTCGGTGAAAATAATGAATAGTAAAGAGATAATTTCAAATGTTGTTCAAAAGGTTCTTTGGTGACAAATATGAAAAGTTCATTATAAAAGGCAATAAAAATGCGGATTTAGCATTTTGAACCTGTTGGTAAATTGATAAAACTTGTATGTAGGAAATATATGGGCTTACTTGAATTTATTGCCAAAGAACCGTTCAAAATAGGGAGTAAAATATTATGATAGTTAAGAGAGCAGCTGGTATTTTTTTAATGAATCCATATCTCTTTTTGGAGAAATCCCTTGATAGACTTAGAAATTTTATTCCATTACCAAAAGGTCCTATTAAGAAGTCTATAAACGGTGTGTTTTTTGAGTTTGACTTTAGCCTTGGACCTGCTATAGCCAGAATGTATAGAAATGACTATGAACATCAGATTGTCAGATTGATCAAGAAATACCTGAAAAAAGGAGATACTTTTATAGATGTTGGGGCAAATATCGGTTTCATCTCTGCTGTTGCAGCAGGATGTGTTGGGCAAACGGGACAAATTCACAGTTTCGAACCTGTTCCTAGCTATTTTTCAAGGTTAAAACAAATGGCTGATATGAATAAAGGGTTTAATATAATAGTAAATTCGTATGCCTTAGGTGAACATGAAGGATCATCAAATATAGATGTCAGAGGAAACGCAAATATTGGCTGGAATACTATGGTCCAAGGATTTATGAGCAATAAAGAATATAGCTTGGAAGTAAAAGTTATAAGGTTAGATGATTATATTATCAATAATAAGTTAAGTAAAATTAAAATGATAAAAATTGATGTAGAAGGTTATGAGTTTTTTGTATTAAAAGGATTGAACAAACTTTTTGACAGCACAAGTTATCGCCCTTTAATTCTATGTGAGATTGCACCTAAAGCATATCAAATATTAGGTTTAGAAATTAAAGATCTTTTCTTATATATGGAAGGATATTCTTACCAACCCTTTTCAGTTATAAATACAAATCGCAGGATTAGCTACAAGGAATTACAGGAAACAACAGATATTATTTTCAAACCCGTATAAGTTTCATTTAAACAGGATTTCATATTGAGTGCATCTTTTGGGACTAATGTATTAAAGCTATTATCAAGCAAAATCGCTTCGCAGGCGATAAGCTTTATAACTGCTCCTATAATTGCAAGGATATTTTTGCCAGAGCATTTTGGCACTGTCCAGTTATTTTCGTCAATAAGTGGAGTTATCGTTGTCATATCTTGTTTACGATACGAATTGTCAATACCGTTAGGCAGAGACAAAAACGAGGTTATAGCTAGTTTCGTAATAAGCATTATATCTGCTTTGGCGATCGCTTTGTTATCGTTTGTTGCAGTGCTGATACTAAAAGCGAAGGTTGCTGTATGGTTAAAGTCACCTGAATTAGAGGCGTTTTTATGGTTTCTGCCATTGACAGTATTGTTAGGCGGTATTGGTAATGCGATAAGATATTATGCCTCACGTTCGGGCAAATTCGGGGCTATGGCTTGGGCAGATTTTGGTTCTATTGCGGGAAATATGCTTTTAACAATATTATTTGGCTTGATTTTCGGCGCTTCTGCAATGTTTCTATTTATTGGGCAAATTACAGGTATGGTATTGAGTATCCTGATACTTTTTATTTTCCTATCACGAGAGTTTTTATCTGAAGCCAAAACCGTAAATTTATCTCTCAGAGATATATGGGAAGTCGCTAAGTATCACAAAAAATTCCCAATATATAGCACATGGTCAGGATTATTTAACTCAACTTCAATGCAATTACCGCCAATTATATTGGGCGCATATTTTTCTACAACTGTTGTTGGTTATTATTCTTTGGGGCAAAGATTTGTTGGATTGCCTATGTCATTGTTAGGTGGATCAATTGCACAGGTATTCTTTCCTTCTGCGGCGAAGGAATATAATGAGACTGGTAAATTGACTAATATAGTTAATAGCACATTCAAAAGGCTTGTCCAGATCGGTATTTTCCCTTTTATGATATTAGGATTTTTTGGTGGTCCGCTTTTTGGTTTTGTCTTTGGAAATAATTGGGTAGAAGCTGGTGTATATGCACAGATTCTTAGTATTTATGTTCTTTTCCAGTTTATAAGTTCACCTTTAAGTACCGTATTTTCCATATATAATCGTCAAGGAACTTTTTTATTTTTATCTTTAAGTCAACTGATAAATAGAATGATCGCGTTAATTTTATTTGCACAATTTGGAGTCGCAAGAAATTGTTTAATAGCTTATTCTGCTGTCAGTTCAATCTTCTATATCTTGATACTTTATTTTGTGTTTCGTTTTAGTAAAGCTTTTATAAGTTCAGGAATGAAAGTATTGGTAAAGTACGCCATACTTTCATTTATATTGTTGTTACCTGTGCTGTTTATATCAAAAATTATTAATAACATCTATTTTACGCTAATATCTCTTGTTATAGATGCAATGTTATATTTATTCATATTGTATCGTCTTGATTTAGATATTCGTAATGTTATGCATAGAATTTCAAGTAAGATACTATTGGGGAGATTATGGTAGATGAAAGGAAAGATAAAAAGTTTGTTAAAAACAATATTATGTTATCTTCCAATCGTAAAACATATATATAGGACAAGAGGAACAGCGAGTCCAATTACTGTAAAGACTTGGTTTTATCAAAAAGTGTTGGGTTTTAATCGGAAGGCTTATTGGCCAGTTCATTTTACATCAAGAGTTATTTGTCCGGAAAATATAAAAATAGGTATAAGATCATCAGTTGGCTTATCTCGTGGATGTTATATTCAAGGTATCGGAGGCATTGAAATAGGTAATTACTTGCTCATGGCTCCTAATTCAGGCATAATTAGTGCAAATCATGACATTTACGATACCAGTAAGCATATAAAAGGGAAAGTCAAAATAGGTAACTATTGTTGGATAGGTATGAACGCTGTTATCCTTCCTAACGTTGAATTGGGGGATCATACAATAGTTGGTGCAGGTGCAATTGTCACAAAGAGTTTTCCAGAAGGCTATTGTGTTCTTGCTGGTGTGCCTGCAAGGGTAGTAAAAACTCTGGACAAAGATAGGGTAGTGGAAAAACGAGACAAGTGGGAGTATTATGGGTATATACCTAAAGAGAAATTTTTGAAGAAAATAGGTAAAAGAAAGGCTTGATTATGAAGATAAAAGATTTTATTGATAAATGTTGCCTTGCTTTAGAAGTTGAACCGGGGACATTAAACAGGGATTCATCGCCTGATAATGTTGAAACATGGGATTCTATGGGATATTTAAACCTTATTGCCATGATTGATAAAGAACTTGGTTTGTCTTTAAGTGGAGATGATTTACAAAAAATCAACACTTTAGGGGATTTAATTGATGAGCTAAAGTCTCGCGGAGTTTTGGAATAAAATGAGTTTTAAATCAGCGAAAATATCATATATTGAATATTATTTACCAGAACAAATACTTACTAATGAGGAACTTCAGACGTTATATCCTAGATGGTCATCAGAAAAAATATACTCAAAAACAGGTATTTCTACCCGACACATAGCATCTCAAGATGAATGTGCATCTGATCTTGGATATAGAGCAGCTTATAAGTTGTTTAATCAAAGCAATATAAAACCAGAGGATATTGATGTTCTCATATTTTGCACTCAAACACCCGATTATTGTTTGCCTACATCAGCTTGCATATTACAAGATCGCTTAGGATTACCAAATTCCTGCGCTTCTTTTGACATAAATTTGGGATGTTCTGGATTTGTTTATGGACTATCAATAGCCAAAGCTTATATTTGCAGTGAGATGGCAAGAAATGTTTTACTGATCACGGCAGATACATATTCCAAAGTTATTCATCCATTAGATAAGTCTGTCCGCACAATTTTTGGTGATGCTGGGACAGCAACTATTATAAGTTCTAATGATGGTATTGCCGAAATAGGGTCTTTTGACTTGGGAACAGATGGTTCTGGTTATAAAAATTTTATTGTTCCTACTAGTGGATTCAGGATTCCGAAGAGTTCTGAAACTTCCATAGAAAAAGAGGATGAAAGTGGAAATATTCGTTCTCTTGATAACTTATATATGAATGGATCCAATCTCTTTTCATTTACTCTTGATGCTGTTCCTAAAACAATTGAACAACTTTTACAAAAAGTTAATCTTAATTTGAGTGATATTGATTGGTTCATAATGCATCAGGCAAATAGATTTATGCTCCGGCATCTGACAGAAAAATTAAATATCCCAGAAATTAAGGTTCCTATTTGTTTAGAACAATATGGCAACACTGTTTCTTCTTCAATTCCCATTACTCTTAGAGATTGCCAGAAAAACGGGTTATTTAAAAATGGAGATTTATTAATGCTTATAGGATTTGGAGTTGGTTATTCGTGGGGTTCTGTGTTGCTAAAATGGATGGGTGAAGATAAGAATGTATCCTGATAGGTTCAAAGATAAGGTTGCTTTGATAACTGGGGCATCATCTGGTATAGGTTTTGCTACAGCAAAAAGATTAGCCTGTGAAGGGGCTTCAGTGATACTATTCGCCCGACGAAAAGAACTCTTGGAAAAATGTGTTCAGGAGATCGCCGATAATGGCGGTAAAGCCTGTTACTTCGTTGGAGATGTCACTAATGATGGTGATGTTGCTGGCTGTATAGAACACATTTTGGAAACTTTTGGAACAATTCATATATTAATCAATAATGCTGGAATGGAACTTGTTCGCTCTTTTGCGATGACATCTTATGAAGAATGGAATAAGATTATTGATGTAAATTTAGGAGGGGCAATAAGATTTACGCAGAAAGTCCAGAAAGCCATGATAAAAACTGGAGGAGTTATTATTAACGTAAGCTCTGTATATGGGTTGGTAGGAGTAGCAGGATCTTCTGTTTATTCTATGACTAAGGGTGGGTTAATATCGCTGACAAGATCTCTTGCTCTTGAGCTTGCATCAAGAAATATAAGGGTTAATGCTGTTGCTGCCGGTATGGTTGAGACAGATTTGATGGATAGAGTATTTCGCAATTTATCATCAGATCAAGTAGAACGAATTAGGTCTATGCATCCATTAGGCTTCGGTAAGCCAGAGGATGTGTCCGCAGGTATTTCTTTTCTTGCATCAGATGATGCTAGATGGATCACTGGCACTGTTCTTGTTATTGATGGGGGGTATACAGCGATATAGCAATGAAAAAGTTAATTTCTATATTTTCTGAATTATCATTTTTTTTTGTTAATATAATTGGAAACTTGTTTATACCCTATATTAAGGAAAAGCAGGTTAGGGATGTAAGGATATGTCCATATAACAAAAAATATTTGACAGATATGATAAAAATATGGAATAGCTTTGAAGAAGCACATTTTGGAAAAATACAGAAACTATTGTTAATGTTCTTTGGAAAAAAGACTTGCTTTGTAATGGTTAAAGATGAAAAACCAATAGGATTCATTTTTTTTTATTTCAGGTTTAATGATCTTATAAACCATCGAATACACTCAGCATCTGGGGTTATGAATTCAATTTACCGTAGAAGTGGTTATGGAGCCCTTTTATTTATATCTGCTTGGGATTCATTCAAAAAAGTAAGGTTCATTCATGGAATTAGTTGTAGATATACGTTAGATAATATCCAATCTAAGAGACTGCATGAAAAATATGGCTTTAAGGTTAAAAGCGAATATTTTGACCCGCATTTAAGAAAACAGAGAGTTTATGCTATTTGTAGTTGGAAATAATTTGGGAGTTGATAATCGTTATGAGTAACTCTGTATGTAGAGTTCTAGAACAAGATGAATATGATATTTGGGATGAATTTGTCGCAAATTCCCCACAAGGAACGATATTCCATAAATCCTATTGGCTTAAGGCTTCGGGTAGGGATTTTAAGATATATGGATATTTCAAAGGTTCTGAATTGTTTGGTGGTTTACCAATATGCTATGGAACAAAATTAGGCTTCAGAATAGCATCTCATCCGCCATTGACACCTTACTTGGGTGTATTATTCAAGCAATCTGATTCAAAGTACGTGACCAGGATATCTAACGAAAAGGAAATTAATAGAGCTTTTGCAGAAAGGATAAAACGGGATTTTGATATAATAGTTTTTCGGTTCTCTCCTCTTCAAATAGATATACAACCTTTTATATGGGAAGGATTTTCCACTGACGTTAGATATACTTACATACTTGATCTTGATGATTTAGATGATGTTTGGATGGGTATGGATAGTAAGAGAAGAAATCATATAATAAAAGCCGAAAAAGATGGGATTTATGTTGAAATAAATGATGACTTTCAGCAAACATTTACGCTCGTAGAGAAAACCTTTGTTAGACAAGGTAAAATTGCAGTTTTCAGAGATCAGGCTTTTAAGTATAATGAAATTCTCATCAGAAGAGGGCAATGTAAATCCTTTTTGGCAAAGAACAAGTTAGGAAAGTCAATAGCAGCTGTTTATATAATCTGGGATGAAAAAAGAAGTTATTGCCTTCTCAGTGGATATGATTCAGAAAATAGTCATCACGGTGCATTAGCGCTCGCAATGTGGGAAGCTATAAAATATACAAAAAATGAATTAGGATTGAATGAATATGATTTTGAAGGTTCTATGATTCAAACCATAGAGGAAAGCTTTAGAGAATTTGGAGGAAAGATAATCCCTTGTTATCTCGTTACCTGGATGAAACCACATTTAGAGATTGCCTGGCATGTGAGGGAGATAGCCAAAGTAGTATTACACATATTGAAAATGAGGTAGGATCATGAAGATATTCGTTGTTTATATTGATGACCAATTCTCCAAATCCATTGCATACACGTTTGATCTTATCCTCTCTGTGCTGAGCCTTGAATATGAAATCCTGTCATATTCTGAATTTGCTTCTAGAAGGGTCGAAAATAAGGATATACTTATTAGCTATGGACATAAAGGGGTCGGCTATTTCGGTGATAATCGGATTCATATATACCAATCTGAATTCTTCGGCGATAATTATATGAAGCCAGAGTCTATGCCAAAACTACCGTTGAAGCGATATAAGGATATTCCAATTATATACGAGGGTAACGGCGATCTTAGCGAATTCGTTGTTCGGAATGGAAATGTCATAGAGACAAATATTGACATAATCGCATCGTCATTTTTCATGCTCTCACGCTATGAGGAGTATTTGGTTGATGAAAGAGACCAGTATGACAGATTTCCTGCGTCTGCAAGTGTAGCATATAAAGAGGGATTTCTGACTAGACCGATCGTCAATGAATACATAGAATTGCTATGGGAGTGGATAGATGGCTTTAACCTTGGCTTCAAGCGGAAAAGGCTCTGGGGAGATAAGGATTTTGTCGCTTGCTTGACACATGACATTGACTTTGCAAAAAAATGGAACCGAGAAGGAATATACAGTGAAATTAGACATTGGGGAAGCATTGCATTAAAAAAACACAAGCCTGTATCTGCGATCAGAAGAATGAAAAAGGCATTGAATTTGATGATTAGGCGTATTGATCCATACTGGAATTATAAAGAAATAATTGAACTTGAGAAACGATATGGGTTTTCCTCATCATTTTACTTCTTCGGAGGCGGCGACTTCTTTTGGGGTGTTAAAGCTAAATATTCCGTTAAAGATAAAAAGATAGCAGATTTGATTCATGAAATAAAAGATAGTGGATGCGAAGTTGGGCTACACGGCAGTTTTAATTCCTACAATGACTTGGAGATGCTTCAAAGCGAAAAAGAGAGTTTAGAAAAGATTGTTGGCGAAATATATAGCATACGCCAGCACTATCTGAGATTTGATGTCAAAAAGACATATGCTATATACGAAAAGTTAGGGATAAAATGTGATGTCACGCTTGGTTATGCCCAGCATGAGGGATTCCGCGCGGGTATATGTCTCCCATATCATCCATATAGTCTTGACGAAGATAGACCCTATAACGTGATAGAAATTCCGCTCACAGTTATGGACTGCACGTTAGGAGATCCTATATATAGGAATTTAGATACTGAAGAATCATTGAGTAGCATAGAGTCGCTGCTTGCACAAGTTAAAAAGTATAATGGCTGTATTGTAATCCTTTTTCACAATACGTATCTTGATGTTCTTGGTCATAGTGAGTATATGAGTATTTATAAACAATGTCTTGAATGGGTAATGGAAAATAACGGGGTTTGTATGTCACCAAAGCAATCAGTTGAGGATTTTGTCAATTAATGGAATCAGTAAAATGCTTGTTTTGTAATAATGAATCAAAAGAAGTTTTCTGGCAGGAAAATGGCTACATAGGAAGGAAATGTCATAATTGCAATCTGATTTACGTCTCCCCTCGTCCAGAAGAAAAAGAGATGGCATTGCTATATAAAATTGGTAAAGCTGGAGGTGTATCAACCAAAGAGCATATAAACTATAGCTATGGCAAAGAATTAATTGCGAAACATGCGCTGTCTATCATTAAGAAATATAAAACACGTGGAAATATCCTTGAAGTTGGTTCAGGGGGGGACAATTTCTAATAAAAGCAAAAGAATCAAATTTTATCCCGTATGCTATTGAAATTAACACCGAATTGGCTAACTATTTATCTAATGAACTTTGTATAAAGACTGAGACATCAGTTAATACTAACTGCTTTGGTTCTATGGAATTTGATGTTATATATAATAAAGATGTTCTATGTCATCTCTACGACCCTATTGGTGTTTTCCAAACACTTAATACCAAACTTAAACACGATGGAATCCTTGTTTTTGAATCAGGCAATGGAGGAGAACTTTCTAGATTTTGGTTGAATTTTTTGGGGAAATTAAGCTACCCCGGAACATGTATATATATTTTCTAGGGAAAACATTAGAAAATTGTTATCACTTACAGGCTTTGAGCTTATAAAATCTTATAATTATTCAATTGTTTTTGGACGTCTCCTGTATAAAATGCAATCTGGAATTAAACATATAGTTGAACGATGGAGACCTGTTAAATTAACAGAAAGTAAAAAAGCAAACCAAGTTGTTAGTATTGCCAAAACAAGTGTTAAAAAACCGGCATTTACTCAAAGATTGAGAAGCTATTTACTATATTTTCTTGTTTATAGATTTGGAAAGTTTTTTCCAGAAAATTGGCCATCAACTACGATATATATTTGCAGAAAGCGATTAACGTAATATGATTTTTGACTTGAAAAACTGTAATGTCGTAATTGGCTCATTTAGCTTTTGGAATACTGGTAGTTATAAAGTTGGAATTCATTTTTTTACAGAGTATTTTTTACAAAAAGGTGCAAACGTTTATTTCCTTACATTAACCAATAGCACAAGTATACCTATGTTTTTATATGGATTAATCAAGCACAATAGGTTTAGAGAGGTAATTGATTCATATAAATTGGTATCAAAACAGAACAAAGAAATACAATTGGAAAACAACAATCAATTAATTACATACTCATTTGTAAATACCATTATGCCTATGCCCTTACCATTCTTTGACTCCTATTGGTTTGCTAAAAACTATGTTAAATTTGTATATCCATCAGTCCAAAGCCTAAAAAGAAGGTTAGGTTTAAAAAATGTGGATATTTTCATGTTTGACATCGGTGGCATGCCTCTATATGATTATTTGCAAGCAGATTTATGTATCTATAGGTATCAAGATGCCCGTGTTGGAAAGGTATCTACCAGAGGTATATTAGAATATGACGAAGAAGTGCTCCAAAAAGCTGATATAGTACTTCCAGTATCCAAACCGATATATGATTATGTCATTGAAAATCGCAAAACATCGGAAGGTGTTTATTATATGCCAAATGGTGTTAATATTGATATATTCTTAAAGTCGTATCCAATTCCTCAAGAATATTTAACTTTGCCTAAACCTATAGCGGTTTTTGTTGGTGTTTCTTCACTTATTGATTGGGATTTATGCTTTCATTTATCAAAATCACTGCCAGATACGTCCTTTGTTTTTATTGGAAGGATGAATACTCTACGTTCGAAAATTCCATCTAATTTTTATTTATTGGGACCGAAAAAACATGAAGATATACCAAGTTATTTACAACATGCCGATGTAGGCTTAATTCCATATATTGATTGTGAGCACATTAGGGCAGTGGAAAAGCCTTTAAAATTTTACGAATATATTGCATCGGGGTTGCCTGTGGTTTCTGTATCTTACGGGGCTATGAGTTCAATGGCGCCTTGGGCAATGCTTGCTGATAATTATAACGAATTTGTAGAATGCATCAAGCGAGCCGTCAAATCTCCACTAGAGTATAAACAGAAACTCAGAGAGGTTGCTAAGGATTTTGCTTGGGATAAAATATTTGAAAAACTTGATAAAATAATTGAACATCATTTATCAATCAAAAGCCTTAATAGTGAGGATAGAAAATGCTAATCCGTTCAAGGACACCGGTTAGAATTGACTTTGCAGGCGGATGGACTGACGTGGCGTTGTTTGCCCAAGATGAACCCGGAGCCGTGATCAATGCCACTATTAACATATATTCCTACGCCACAGTAAAGAAACTGCCACCAAAAGAAATAGAAACTAACGCTTATGGTTATAAGCACGTTGAAAGCGTTGAGGATAGATCAATCAAAATCTATTCCGCTGACTTTGACATTTATCAAGAAGCTGACGACATTAAACAATTGGAATACGACGGCAATATTGACTTGGCAAAAGCAGCGCTTAGACGTACTAACATTGATTATGGCGTTGAAATCATAACAAGGTCAAATGCTCCTGCTGGAAGCGGTTTAGGCACTTCTGCATCTATGGGCGTTGCGCTGGTCGGTGTGCTTAATGCTTTGAATAACGCAAGTTGTCTCCCACATGAGTTGGCAGAGCAAGCCAGCGCAATTGAACGATATGAGTTAAATATACTTGGCGGGAAGCAAGACCATTATGCTAGCGCTATTGGCGGATTCAATTTTATGGAGTTTTTTGGGGAAGACGTCAAAGTTTTTGGTTTGCCTATTTCACGAAATACGCTTTTGGAGTTGGAGAAAAATTTAGTTTTGTGTTATACAGGAAAGTCTAGGCTATCGGGAAATATTCATCAGAATGTTGTTGATGCCTTTCTTTCCGGTGATCCAGAAACTATTTCTGCCTTAAAGAACCTGAAACAAATAACACGAGATATGAAGAACGTCTTATTAAAGGGCGATCTATCAGAATTTGCCCGATTGATGTCTGAAAATTGGGAAAACCAGAAACGTTTGCATTCTTCAGTGACCAATGCACAAATTGACGAATTGTTTGATATAGCTAACAGAAATGGTGCATTGGGAGGCAAAGCCTGTGGTGCTGGTGGAGGAGGCTGTTTGATATTCTATTGCGAATCCAATAAAGAGCATTTGGTCAGGAAAAAATTAGAGGAGTATGGTTTAAAAGTAATTGATTTTGATTTTACAACTGAAGGTATATCAATCTGGCATCCAGAAGTTGAAAAATCTATTATAGGATAGGAATTATGAGTGTTGATGAGTTCATTGATAAAAGACGTCATATTAGAGTTCTAATTTCAACACAGGACGTAATCGGTGGTGTCAACGCTATGAAAAGTCTTATTGTATCGGTCCTTAAACGAGAAGGGTATGATGTTACTCTTATATATCCTGCCCGAAGTTTGCGTGGATTGTTCAGCTTAAAGAGAATTCAAATTAGCCAAAATGAAGATACAGGAAATATAAAAATTAATTCTATTCCTTATGTTTTAATGTTGGATCATCTTGTTTCTGCATTTATAGCCAAAAAATTACTTAACCAGTATGATATATATCAGGCAGTTGGAGGTGGAAACCAACCAGCCTTGCTTTTTATGATTGGAAAAAAGAAATATGTTTGTTGGGTTGCAACAACAATAAAAGATGAAGGTAAGCTTATTTTTGATCCACTTCATCCGTTTGAATTCTCTATTCGTATTTTACTATATTATTTCAATTACTTGATAATGCCTTTAATTTACCGATATGAAAAAAAAATCTACCAAAATGCAGAGAAAATTCTCACTATAAGTTGGCATACAAAAAAGTGTATTCAAGAGCAATATGGAATATCAAACGAGAAATTCTGCGTTGTTCCATTTCCAGTTGATACAGATAAATTTAAGCCAATTTTGGATGGGCAAATTACAAAACAAAACTTTATACTTATGGTAGGAAGACTCACTGATCCAAGAAAAAACGTTAAATTACTACTGAAATCTTTTGTAAAAATTAAACAATCTTTTCCAGATTTAAGATTGATTCTAGTAGGTGAGAAGCCCAAAAATAATAAGCTGGAAAAGTTTTGCAGTAGTTTAGGAATAGGAAATTCAGTAGATTTTCCAGGTCAAGTTCCCGAAGATGAACTAATAAAGTATTATAATCAAGCTCAACTATTTGTTCTGCCATCTCTTCAAGAGGGACTTGGCATAGTTGTTTTAGAGTCAATGGCTTGTGGAACTCCTGTTGTTTCAACCAAATGTGGCGGACCTGAAGAGATCATCATCCATGGCGAGAACGGCTATCTCGTTGAAAATAATAATGTAGAAAGCTTAACTGATAGTGTTTGTAAATTATTAACAGATAATGAATTGAGAATGAAAATGGGTGAAAAAGCAAGAGAATTTATCTGTCAAAACTATTCTATTGATAAGATAAAAGATAGCTTTACTAAGATCTATAAAGAGGTTTATCCTCATCTTTTTGATAGGAACGATTATGTATAAGTATTCTGTAGCGGAAGAAAAAGATATACCAATCATAGCTACTATGCACGTTGATCCAACGAGAGATAAAAAATTAAAGCAAAAAGCTAAGTATAGATTCTATTTAGATGAGGGGTGATCATAATTAAAGAAACACAGTCAACAAATGTGAAATGTTATGAAAAGGTAAACCATAGATATTGTTCATCAACAGTGCTAACTGTGTTAATAACACCCCAAAAGCCAAAAAACTCCTTACATTTAGCTTCCCTTTTAGAGGAAGCTGTTTGTGATTGCTTTCTGTTCCTAATAGACCACTAATAAGATCAAACAATGGCTCTATAACTGTCTTTCGCTTTTGTAATAAAGCTTTAATAAAAGGCTGCTCTATGAATCGGTGATATGCTTGACCTTCTTTCCCATTAGCATGCAATGCTGGTGTAACAAGCAACAAACCTTCTCGAGCATATTCCTTAGTTCTTTGAAAATTCGTATAACCATCATCACCAATCAGATAACCAATATTTGCTGAAAGGATGTCTTTCTCTTTACGGTTCATTACATCCTGTTCACCGACAGAAGCTGTATCAACTTCCAGCATGATAGGAAATCCACTGGATGTGCATGTGATATGTAATCCATATCCAAATACCCAACTATGATATGCGCTTTTAGACCAAGTAGCATCTGTATCTAAATTACGTAGTTTTTCTGGAATATGTTTGTTTTGCATGTCTTTCTTGTGCCAGACGGGTCCTCTTGCTTTGAAAAGGCTTTTGTCTTCGTAAACTATTTCAGTAGAGAATTCCTCTCCTAATGGAGATGCCCAATCAGCTATGAAATGCACGAACTGCTGAATCACATTATATAGTGCTTTATATCTTCTTGATATGGTTGCACGTGTTGGTATTTTGGGAAATCCTAGTTTTTTAGATTCTTCACTGTGAATGGATAACCAACGATACATAGCCTTAAAGGCAAAGCATCTTTTGAGAGTCATGACAGCAAAGAAACAAATGAAAGAACGATTTTCGTAAACATAAGGGTGTCCAACTTTTCTAGTTTTATTATGTAAATCAAATTCATCTAACAATCGCATTAGAAATGTGATATAATCTTCTTGATTTGGATAAGACATATATTATTCCTTTCATAGAGTTGTTTGTTATTG
>Ga0123519_10005415_pt1 | contig 20371 bp, 9 predicted proteins | sample YelNatPaOPRAMG02_FD_87396 | JGI IMG/M metagenome (GOLD analysis project Ga0123519, IMG submission 87396) | Hot spring microbial communities from Yellowstone National Park - Yellowstone National Park OP-RAMG-02 (version 2) | ecosystem: Environmental > Aquatic > Thermal springs > Hot (42-90C) ...
CTTCCACGCCACGTACGTGATGGCGTTCGGAACCTACATCGGGGCGATCTACCAGGTGAGGCAAGGCCTTCAGGCTGGCATGACGGGAGACCCTCAGCAGGCGTTACAGGGGCTATCGGCAAGCAAGCAAGCTTTGAGTGATCAGACAACGGGTGCGCTTCAACGCGCGGAGGAACAGCTGCAGGCGCTGTGCCAACGCTACAACCTTCCGCAGCAGTTCGCCATAGGCGACAGCGCGGAGGCGCCGGTAACCGGGGGGCTACCGGTGATGTGACTACCCAGGGCGGGAACCTTCCAACGTACGAGCCAGTCAAACAAGACAGCCCCAAAGAGCGTCCCAGTTCACTTGTTGGGTCACTGCGTCTGGGAAGCGCCACGGTGAGGCAATGCGGGAAGTAACCTGGCTATCGGTTTGCGGCTTGGGTTAGCCATATGGTATAATGGCGGCCAGAGTCCTGAGCAGATTCTGGTCCGTGGAGTTCGCTTCTCCGCCCGCTGCCGGCTGGTGACAGGCCCTTAGCCCGCTGCGGTGCACCAGATTTCAGGAGTTACGGATGGCTGTTACCAGAAAAGACGTCGGCGAGATCTTGGTCGAGAAGGGGTACATCTCGGCTGCGGAGCTTGCCGAGGGACGAAAAGCGCAGATGACCTCGAAGGGCGCCGACCTCGGCCGCGTCCTAGTGGACCTAGGGTACGCCACCGAGAGAGACGTCACGGAGGCCAAAGCCATCTCACTCGGCATTCCTTTCGTAGACCTCAGCACTGTCCGCCCGGACCCGAGTGCGCTCAACGTAGTTCCCCAGTCCATCTGTCAACGCCATAATATCATCCCTGTTAAGAAGAACGGCAATGCCATCCTTATTGCCGTGGCAGACCCGGGGAACGTGTTGGCGGTAGACGACGTGCGGCTTGCCACCGGCTGCCGTGTTGAGGTGGCCCTGGCCGTGCCGGACGCGATTGAGGAGGCCATTGCTAGGAACTACAGAGGAGATGCCAGCACTCCGGTGCCTCACACCGGCGGAGGCGGCAACGGCGCAGCAACCACCACCACAACCTCCGCCTCCCTCGCCAGCCTCGTTAGCAGCGACGTTGAGACCTACAAGTCTCGCGAGAACGCCTCCGACGAGCCCGCCACCACCGATGACGACCTGGTGGACCAGGCCCCGATCATCCGCGTGGCCAACACCATCATCCAGCAGGCCATCAAGGACGGCGCCAGCGACATCCACGTGGAGCCCGACCGCAAAGGTGTGCGCGTTCGCTACCGCGTTGACGGCGTGCTCCACGAGATGATGAGGCTTCCGCGCTACATTCACCCACCGCTTATATCTAGGTATAAGATCCTATCAGACATGAATATCGCGGAGCGGCGCGTTCCCCAAGACGGCCGCATCCCCATCTCGTACGAGGGCAAAGAGTACGACCTGCGCGTGAGCTGCCTTCCCACCCTCCACGGGGAGAAGATCGTCATGCGCATCCTGGACAAATCCAGCGTGCTCCTCGGCCTCAACAAGCTTGGGTTCACTCCAGAAACCCAGGCTCAGTTGGAATCCATTATCACTCAGCCTAACGGCATGATCCTTTCCACCGGCCCAACGGGTTCCGGCAAAACAACCACGCAATATTCCGTTCTGAACAAGATCAACAGCGTGGAGGTCAACATCCTTACCATTGAGGACCCGGTGGAGTATCAGCTTCCCGGCATAAGCCAAGTTCACGTGAACAGGCGAGCTGGCCTCACGTTTGCCAGCGCCCTTCGCGCGTTCCTCCGCCAAGACCCGGACATCATCATGGTGGGTGAGATCCGAGACCTTGAGACGGCGGAGATCGCGATTGAGGCAGCACTAACCGGACACTTGGTGCTCTCAACCCTTCACACCAACGACGCCCCTAGCGCCGCCACCCGCCTCGTCGATATGGGCGTGGAGCCGTTCCTCATCTCAGCCACCGTCATCGGAGTGCTGGCCCAAAGGCTTGCACGCAAAGTGTGCAGCAACTGCCGATACTCGTACGAGGTGCCAGCCAAGGAGCTTAGGCACTTCGGCTTCAAGCCCGAGTCCGACGACCAGATGGTGACCTTGTGGCGAGGCAAAGGCTGCGAGCTGTGCAGGCAAACTGGCTATAAGGGCCGCACCGGCCTCCACGAGATGATGCTGATGAACGACGAGATCGCGGAGCTGATCGTACGCCGGGCCCCCCAGGCGGATATCCGCGAGGCCGCCAGGGCCAACGGTATGAAGCTGCTCCGAGAGGACGGCCTTGTGAAGGTGCTTGAGGGCATAACCACCCCTGAAGAGGTTAGAAGAGTGGTGTTCACCGCTGGTCAGCATTAGGGTTGACCGCGACACGGGTTGTGTGAGTGACCAGTAGCCGGTGTGTGGAGCCTGGCTGGCCTGCCCCGCTAGCTCCATTGTCACCACGCCTACTGAGGAGATACCGTTGCAAGAAACCGCCCCTTCCGCGCCACAGCGTGTGCGTACTGTGGACGACCTCCATATGGACGACCTCCTGCGGGAGGTGGTTCAGCGAGGCGCCTCCGACTTGCACATCACCGTTGGCGCCCCGCCCATCTTCAGGGTGGACGGCGAGCTCCGCCCTGGCCGCTACGAGCGGTTTACCCAGCTCCATACCCAGCGTCTGCTCTACGACATAATGACCGACGAGCAGATCCAGAAGTTCGAGGCCACCTACGAGCTCGACTTCTCCTATTCGCTGGGCCGAATGGCCCGATTCCGCGTGAACGTCTACCGGGACCGCGGGACCGTGGCGGCCGCGTTCAGGCTGATCCCCGCCAAGATACCAACCATCCGCGAGCTTGGCCTGCCTCCCGTGCTCGAGGAGCTCACCCGCCGTCCGCGCGGGCTCATCCTTGTTACCGGGCCCACCGGCAGCGGCAAGTCCACCACCCAGGCGGCCATGATCAACCAGATCAACACCGAGCGCAGCCACCACATCATCACCATCGAAGACCCAATCGAGTACCTGCACTCGCATCGCAACAGCATCATCAACCAGAGAGAGCTGAACCAAGACACCAAGTCGTTTGCCGCTGCGCTTCGGTCTGCCCTGCGCGAAGACCCAGATGTAATCCTTGTGGGCGAGATGCGCGATAACGACACGATCTCCACCGCCATCACCTGCGCGGAGACCGGCCACCTCGTCATCGCCACCTTGCACACGAACAACGCCGCCCAAACGGTGGACCGCGTGGTGGACGTGTTCCCGCCCGGTCAGCAGCAGCAGATAAGGGTGCAGCTCTCCAACAACCTGGAGGCCGTGTTGTGCCAGCAGCTTCTGCCCAGGGCGGATGGCCCCGGGCGCGTTTGCGCGATGGAGGTTATGATTGCCACGCCGGCCATCCGCAACCTCATCCGCGAGGCCAAGGCACACCAGATCACCTCTATGATCCAAACGAGCGCCAACATCGGTATGCAGACGATGGACATGGCGCTTAGGGATCTGTTCCAGCGCGGCCTGATAACCTACGAGACGGCCATGGCCCGCGCCATGAACCCGGAAGACCTGAAGAACATGATCAGCACCGTTGCGGCGGAAAGGTCCATGCCCCCAAACGGCAGACCAGGCGCTGGCGGTGCTAGATAGCGGTGGGAGCGACCAATGCCTACCTTCGCGTACGTAGCCAGAGACAGCAGCGGCACGGTCCACAACGGCAGCGTGGAAGCCGATAGCGAGGCCACCGTCGCCAGGTCCCTCCGCGAACGAGGGATGATCGTCTCCAGCATCAAGAAGACCAGAGGAGGCAAATCGGCCGCGGGTGGCCCTCCGGGTAGCGGCCAGCGCGCGCCAAAGGGCGGCTTCTCATTCGGCCGCGTGAAGCTGTCGGACCTGTCCGTCTTCTCGCGCCAGTTCTCAACGATGTTGGACGCTGGCGTTTCGTTGGTGCGCTGCCTTTCGGTTCTCGGAGAGCAAACGCCCAGCGTCAAGCTAAGGCGGATAATCTGGGACCTGCAGAAGGAAGTAGAGGCCGGCGAGCGCCTCTCGCGCGCCATGGCCAAGTACCCGCGCGTGTTCAACAACCTGTTCGTCGGTTTGGTGAGGGCGGGTGAGGCCGGTGGTGTGCTTGAGGAGAGCCTCCAGAGGCTGGCCGGATTCCTTGAGAAGGACATGGAGCTTCGCCGGAAGGTGAAGTCCGCCATGACCTACCCCATCATCGTTATGTGCGTGGCGGTGGGCATTGTGCTAGGCCTGGTTACCTTCATCCTGCCCAAGTTCCTGGCGCTGTTCACGGAGCTGGGCATGAAGAAGGAGTCGATGCCAGTGCCTACCCAAATGCTCCAGAACTTCTCGGACTTCCTCACGCACGGCTGGCCCATGCGCCAAGCGTTCATCGGCATAGGACTGGTGATAGCCATCATCCTGTGGAAGATGTTCACGCGCACCAAGGTCGGCCGCCGGGGCTACGACTTCATCAAGCTCAAAGCGCCCATCTTCGGCAAGCTGAACCACAAGATCGCCCTTGCTCGCTTCTCAAGAACGCTGGGCACGCTGCTGGTATCCGGCGTGCCGATCCTGTCGGCACTGGAGACCTCAGCGGGCACGGTGGACAACGACATCATCGGCGACGCCATCATGGAGGCGCGGGCCCGCATCCGAGAGGGAGATCGCATATCCGCGCCGCTGCAGAGGTCAAAGCTGTTCCCGCCCATGGTGGTGCAGATGATCTCCATCGGTGAGGAGTCTGGCTCGTTGGACCAGATGCTCGGGAAGATCGCCGAGTTCTACGAGCAAGAGGTAGACGCGGCCCTGGCCAGCCTAACCTCCGCCATTGAGCCAATGATGATCGTGTTTCTTGGCGGAGCAGTTGGCTTCATAGTGGTGGCGATGTTCTTGCCGCTGGTTGCCATCATAAGCAACCTGAGCGGCGAGGGCGGTGGCAACGACTAGATGCCTGCCCGATCTCCTATCGGCAAGCCAACGGTCCGCGCACTAGCTTTCACTCCTTGCGCCTGCAGTGTTGCGGGTAGGCCGTCTATCCCGAGAGGCAGCGAGGCGATGTGTGGGGGGGCGCGGGGATCGAGTGCGCGTTCCAGGGCGGCGGGTGGCCCATGATCGCCAGGGACGCCCTGGCCGTGGTGTTCGCGTTCATCTACGGCACCATCGTTGGCAGCTTCCTGAACGTCTGCATATACCGCATGCCGAGGGAAGAGTCGATCATCCGACCTCCCTCCCATTGCCCCAGCTGCGGAACCAGGCTGAAGGCGCGTGACCTTGTGCCCGTCCTGAGCTTTCTGGTTCAGCGGTGTCGGTGTCGGTATTGCGGCTCTCTCATCTCGTGGCGCTATCTGGGGGTTGAGCTTCTCACCGGCCTCTACTTCGCCGCGTTGGTGGCCGTGCGCGGGGTGGACGTTGACGTTGTGCTGGCGCTTGCGTTTGCGTCAACGCTGATCGCATCGTTCTTCATCGACCTGGAGCACTACATCATACCCAACGAGCTGAACCTCGCCGGGGTGGTGATTGGCGTTGCCAGGGACGGGTGGAAGCTGGCCACGCACGCGCCAGGATGGGGCATGGCCACCATCTCGCTGCCGTGGGTGGGTGCGCTCCACGCTCCACGCTCGGTGGCCACCGCCGTGGGAGCGGCGTTGGCGCTTTATCTGGTCGCTGTGGCAGGCAAGTGGCTGTTCCGCCGCGAAGCTATGGGCTTGGGGGACGTGAAGCTGGCAGCTGCCATAGGCGCCAACCTAACGGCCGGCGCGGCTATCGTTGGGTTCTTCCTGGCCGTGCTTGCCGGAAGCCTAGTGGGCCTGCTGCTCGTCGCCTTTCGGGTGCGGGCCAAGCGAGACCTGCTGCCCTTTGGGCCGTTTCTGGCCTTTGGGGTGCTGGTTGCTATGCTCTACGGAGATAGCCTGTTTCAAGCCTACCTGAGGGTGGCCGGCTTGGCGACCCCGAGGTAGCTTGCTGGGAACACGGCAGGGAGATTGAGCCGTCCAAAACCTAGACGGCGTGTTGGTTCTCAACCGGCGTGGCGTGGCATCGCCTACGAGCTGCTACTAACGCTGTATTGCCCGCTCCACCGGGCCCTAATGGGCCCCACTTCCAGCGGGGAGGTACCGTACAACAATGAAGAAACCCTCTTTCGGGCGGGACGGGTTCAGCCTCATAGAGCTGCTCACGGTCATCGCCATCATCGCCATTCTGGCGGCGGTGATCTTCCCAGTGATGGGCTCCGTACGGGAGAAGGCTCGCCAGAACTCGTGCATGTCAAACCTACATAACATCTGGATGACGCTGAAGCTGTACAAGCTCGACGAGCGCAGTATGCCTCCAGCCCTTGGGGTGTACGTAGTGAACGTTGGCGGTCAACCACAGAACGTGAGCCAGCTCTACCCGGAGTACCTCAAGAACCGCGCAGCTCTTCAGTGCCCAGACAACCCATCAGACGATCCCAACGTGATAGTGCCGCTCTCGGCTCAGCAGCCGTGGACGGCGTCACCCAAGGACATCGCCACCGTTGCCCCCAACGATCCAGTGGTGATAGGCGCCCAGTTCCCCGCCACGGACGCGTACGACGGCGTTGTTGGACCGGACGGCAAATATCAGCTCAGGTACTGTCGCTGGCGCACCCTCAACCCAAACGACCCGGATTACAAACGGCAGCTTGCATTCCGCAACCCGCCGGACGATACGGTGGTAACCTGGTGCAGCTACCACAGAAGCCTGAGCGTCTCTGGCGTTAAGGGCGACGACCTGGTGCTGTTCATGAGCGGCACGGTGGAGCGCCACCCCGCCGCGGAGATGGAGCAGCTCGGTTGGCGGGTTAGGCCCAAAAGCGGCTAGTCCATAGGAACAAATCCTGGTGGGCTTAGGTCATACAGCAGTGAGATGGAAGCAGCCAGGGATGGCTGTGGGTGGCGAGCCACCAAGCCCGAAGCACGGCATCCATCCGGCGGGTATGTGGCTGCCAAAGCCAGCGATCGGTTGTACCGGCGGCCGGACCCGGAACACACAGGTGGCGCAGATGAAAAGGATCTGGAGCAGCGAAAGCGGCACCTCCCTCGTTGAGATCCTCATCACCATGGTTGTGCTGGTCCTCGGGATCCTCACCATTGTGCGCATATACCCGCTCGGCTTCACCAACCTGCAACACACAGAAGATATAACCGTGGCCCAGCGGCTGGCCCAGGCGGAAGTGGACCGCTGGAAGGCAGAGCCCGACAGCTTGCCCGATATGATCGCCGCTGTGGACCCCACCAGCACCCCCATCGGCATGGTGTTGGATCCCACTGTCCGCCCCGACGACCTGGAGCCGCATCCGGGCCTGCCCAATGGGCTCGACCCAACTGAGTGGTCCGACGTCAACAAGACGCGCAAGATCCTCGGCGAGGTGGCGCACATACCGCCGCCAGTCCCCACCCCGTTCGGAGATGCTTCCGTCTATACCCTGGGCTTCGGCCCCATCGAGTGGCCCGCCCAGGCCGTAACCACCACTGATCAGGCGGACCCGTATATCCAGGTGTACGGCGCTGCCCTCACCGGCGTGGACGTCGCGGGGCTGGACCCGGAATCGAAGCGCCAGCTGTTGGCCAACCTCGGCCTTACGCGGTACGCCATCGATTACGGTCGTGCGATGCTGGCCGTGGCGGCCACCCCGTATCCGCGTCAGTTCAAGGTGGATTACAGCTACCGGGTGAGAGATGGGCAGATCAGGACCGTGACCGGCGACATCATAAATGTGCCCGCGCAGACCAGCGTGGCCTACATTGAGGCCCCCTTGGGCGTCATCAACCGCGGCAGCCCGGTGTTCGACCCCGATTTCCTTCCCGGCAGCAACGGCGGCATAGAGCCCGGCTCTGAGTCAGTCTCGCCCAAGTTCCGCTACGTGCCGCCCGGCCGGTTCAGCACCAACGATTATATGCAGTTCAGCGTGCTGGGCACCATGCCCGCAACGGGGCAGTTTGTGGCGACGGTGGCGTTTCACCCGCGCGCCAGCGTACAGCTTCGGGGGACGAACGTGGGCGGCCAACCCATCCCGGCCATCGCCCGCATAGACTACCAGGTGGCAGATTGGCACGTGCTCCGCGAGGACAAGACGGTGCCCGCGGTCCCGCCCTATAACGTGAGGCTAGCGCTTCCGTTCATCAAACAGGCAGGGGTGACAGCCGAAGAGGGCCGTCTCGCCTCACCAACCCCCACGCTGGGGGTATACCAGGGCGTGGTGAAGTCGCTGCCGGGCATCTCAGTGGTGGCCGTTGACCCAGAAGACGGCAGCATGGCGTTCGATAGGGACCCGAGAACCAACACCACCTACTTCGAGGTCGATTTCCGAACCGGCACGGTGCATCTGCCCGCCACGATGGACTTCTATCAGCCTCAGGGCACAATTGTGGAGCGCAGCGTGGCCGGCAGAGCCCTCCGCTTCTACTACCAAGCGGAAGGCGATTGGGCCGTGGCGGTTCAGAAGGCCGCGGCCAGCTACCAGCCGGTAGCCGCCGCCGTTCCCGTGCTGCCCTACGAGTCCTGCTTGGTTACGCAGCCGATCCTGATCAACGGCGCCTACCAGGTGACGGTGCTGTTTCCGCTGGCGGACCAGGGCAAGAGCGTGGTGCTGAACTACTCGTATTGGGACAAGCGCGGTGAGAAGCACACCGTGTACGGCGTGAATGCCCAGATCAGCGACAGGGACACCCCCGGCCTGCAGCCAATCCCTGGCAGCTCACGGTCTCCGGAGCACCCATACATCAGGCTGGTGGTGGCCAACCAGCAAGACATGAACCCGCAGGCCGGGGTTGAGCTCTCGGAGGTCCGGGGCACCTCCCTCAGGGCGATCACCATCTGGCGCGAGGGCAACCGATGGAAGCATCAGGAGGTCTCAACCTACCTGACGAGGCAGGAACAGTGATGGCACGGCCAACTCGAGCGCGTGGGGGCTTCACCCTTGTGGAGCTCCTGGTTGTGATGGCCATCACGGTCATCCTCTTGGGGCTCCTGTTTGCGCCAATGATGTCCGGCTTCAACTTCGTGAGGCGCGGCCAGCTCACCGTGCTTGCCCAGGAAAGCGCCCGCAGCACAATGGACCAGGTTAGCCGCGAGCTGGCGGATGCGCTTGCTGTGTGCGTCTCCGCGGGTGACTACGCGCCTGTGCCGTACAAAGACGGCTCCGGTGCCACCCACCAGGTTAGGTACGACGGCTACATAGACGTTGTGGACGACACGGGCAAGACGTATCCCGCTTACGCCGCCATGGTTGACTTCGTGCCGCCGGACGACACCCTGGGGCTGCACGGCGGCACGTTGGCGCAGCCGCTTACGCCGCAGGTCCAGTTCGTGGGCACAGAGGCGCATCCGGTTGTTGTCAGGTACTTCATAGGGCTGGCGAGGCCATATAAGGAGGGGCCGGGCGGCGCGGTTTCCCCGGCAACGTGGGTGAACCCATACGAGCGCCCGCTCATGCTCACCTCGGAGCCGGACAACACGTACATCCTGTTCAGGTGCGAGTTCGATCCGTACGACCCGGCGTTCGGCAACTGGGCCATTCCGGATCCCAACAACCGCGGCGAGTACATGGTCAACCCGGGCTTCTTCTACGATCTCCGCAAATCGCCGAACGGGCTTCCGTATGCCGTCAACTGGCGCAAGGCCAGCGTCGCCATGGTGCCTCTTGAGGACATCGACCTGATCCGCTTTGTGCAGCAGACGCCCGGCGATCCCAGCAGCATCACCGCGGTGTCAACGGTCACCTTCGCGCCTCTGCAGATGGTGAACGACACGGCTGCCGCCGCGGACCCGGTGCAGGGCGGTGCACCGGCCGTGTACGCTGCGGACCATGGGAACTGGGCGGGCGTGCAGAACGACGGAACCAAGGTAGCCGCACCCGTGGCCGCTGGGAACGCCGTGGCCCTCAGCGCGGTGCCCCACATCGTGGTGTACGAACAGACCACGGGCGGCGCCGGCAACGAGTCCGGCCTCGTGCCCGTGTTCGACAACCACGAGCTGAACCCCGGCGCCGCAGACTACCCCGGCAGGCAGCGGGTGCTCACATGGGACTCGAGGAGCGGAACGGTTCAGTTCGCCCAGAGCGCGGCCCCCTCTGTGGGGCCGGTGCCCTCCGCCGTCTCCAGCAATGGGTGGCTCTTCTTCCCGCTGCGCGATCCTACGAGCGTGCCAAACCCACAGGTGAGGGCGGTTGCCCGCATCGTGCCGGGCACAGAGACCGTGCGCGTCGACGGCATACTGTACAGGCGCGCGCAGCCCGGCGAACTGGTGGATACGGCCGACAAACCAGCGGACTGGAACGAAGCCAGCCGCGGCCCTTACCCGGCGTCTTTGCCGCCGCCGCTCACCTACACCCTGAGCGCCGACGGACGATCGATCATGATCGGCTACCCGTTCCCAGGGCCGCAGAACCCATTGCAGCCCATGCCGGTGCCGGATGGCAAGATGGTGGAGATCACGTTCCAGTACCAAACCAATCGCCCCGGCGACGTTGTTAGGGTGGACTACAGCACCAAAAGCCTGCTGAATGTAACCATCGGCGTCAGGGCGTACGATCCATCCACCAGCAAGGCCATGCTTGTGCAGCTTACGAACAAGGTGCGCTTGAGGAATGTGGGACGCTGATCCGATGAGTGCATATCCCCCCAATCGCCGCCCGTCCCAGGCGGGCCAAACGCTGGTCCTCGCCGTGATGGTGATGTTCCTGCTCAGCGTGCTGGGCGCCATCTTCATCACGCTGCTGGGCAGGAACATCGGCGCCACCACCCGCCACGGCCAAGGGCTAACCGCCCAATACCTTGCGGAGGCCGGCATTCGTTACGCCGACGCCCAGCTCACCAACGGCCCAGACGGCGCCGACTGGAGGCCCGCCCCCACCAACTTGGACTACGCCCCCAATCCACAGACGTCGGACCGCACCAACTGGACCCCCACGCCTTGGCAGGGCAACCCCAATTGGGAGCCCGACCCGGATTTCCGCTGGATTAGGCCCTATGCCCCTGCCGAAAGGCCGCCCATCGTTCCCGGCACCGGCGGCTTGGGCGTGGCGGGCCCAAGCGGCGGCTACACCCGCGTGGGCTACGGCGACGGCCGCTTCCTGGTGCGAGTAACCTACAACCCATCCAACTGGATCGGCGCGCCGGTGAGCCCAGACGTGCCCGCTGGCGCTCGCCCCGGGGCCAACGGCGAGATCGGCCCAACCCCGCTCTCCAAGTTCATCCGCATTGAAAGCGTGGGCCGCGAGGGCGTGGTGGACCCGAGGGACCCCACTACCTTCACCCCCACGAACCTCCGCAGGGAGATGGTGGCGTTCAAGCCGATCGGCGTTACGGACTACCTCCTCTTCGTCACGGACAAAGATAGAACCACTCCAACCACCGCGCTTGGCGTGGATCCGTTCCCCCTAACCGATGGGCGCACCTACTCCTCTCAGGCGCCCGGCGGCAAGGGGCACGCGCACGCTCTGGCCTCCTTCTACGGCCCAATCCGCATCAATGGCAACCTAGAATGGCACGGCAGGCCCACCGTGTTCCTCAACACGGACACCGCTGGCGGCACCCTGGTTGAGTCGAATAGGGGCGACACCGTCGAGGTTGCCGGCGAGGTGACGCTGGCGAACCCAGGCACGGACGTAACGATACGGACGCCGCGGCAGTCTGGCAAGGCCCTGCCAAGCGCCAACCCGCAGTTCAGCACTCTTGGCGGATTGTACAGAGACGGCCTTGGGGGCACGGACAGCGCGGGCAGGCCAAGGGGCACTAAACGCGTAGAGGCACCAGACCTAGATGCCGTTGCTCCTGGGAGCCACATAACGCGCTACCGCCTGCTCACTCGTAACTCAGGGTCCAGCATTCCAGGCCTCAGTCCGGACCAGGCGGAGGCCGCGGCCCAAGCGGGTCTGGGCGCTGGCATCTACATCGATAACCGGCGCCAGCGGCAGGTGGAGTCCAGCTCGTTCACCTTGGTGGACGATTGGCTGAACCCCGGAAACAGCGTGACTTCCAACTGGCAGGGGCAGATGTACCTTCCGCCGGGCGTGGTGATTACGCTGCTGGGTGGCCCCACCGTAGTGCCCAACGGCGCGCTTCTGGACGGCCGCATAGTTGGCGACAAGTCCGATCCCGTTGCGAGGAACGACCCAGATCCGTTGGTGCTTCGGCGGGGGGCCATACGCATCACCCGCACAGACCCCGGTGGCACGTGGCAAACCATAGATGGCAGGAACAGCGGGCAGGTTACGGAGTACTTCCAGTACCCGCTCCTGCCTGGAGAGGCGCTGACGGCGCCCATGCGGCTGCCAAACCGTCCGCCAACCTTCCAGAACGGGGTCATCTTCGCCGAAGGGAACGTTCGGATCCGAGGCAAGCTACCACCGGACATAATCGGGCCAGACAAGCGGAGTCAGGGCGAATCTCTTACGGTGGTGTCTGGCGGCACGATCTACATAGAGGGCAACGTGCTGAAGGGCGACCCTGCGGGGAGCAACCCGCCAGCGTCTGGCATCGCCCTGCTGGCGAGGGACTACGTGTGCGTCAACACCACCTCGTTCTTCACCAGCCCGCCGGAGGGGCTTTCCGGAGACTGGAGCACGCTGGGAGATATCTCCTATACGGCGTTGTACCAGCCCCCGCACGAGCGGTACGGCGTGTTCGTCACCTCGGCGGTTAACCCGGCGCTGTATCCAACCGATAACATCTCTGAGTATCTGCGGCCTGGAGGGCAACTGGGCAGCTTGGGCGGCCAGGTTACCGCAGGCATTGTGAAGGCGCCGGACGTGAAGGTTGAGCTGTTCACGCAGCACACTGCAGAGGACTACGCGCCAACGTCTCCATCGGGTGGCAGCCTGCCTCCAGGCGCTGGTGGCGGGGGAGGCCAAGGCGGCGCGTACGGCACCATGGCGTGGCTGGTCCAGAACGGCAAGGTTCACCCCGACTGGAACCCCCGCCCGATCACCTCAGTCAAAACGCAGTGGAGTTACGACGTTACCCCGCTGATGTACCCTCAGGGGCTGCCTTGGTCTGCCAACCCCTCGATTGAGAACTGGCTGGAGATTCGATACTACTCTGGGTCGCCGTACTGGCTGGCGAGGTTCGCCGTGGCTCCAATGGACGTGCGAATAGAGGCGGCGCTGTACGCGCAGGGCGGCTCGTTCTTCATCATTCCGGGAGTATGGTTCAACAGCAACCCTCGAGATACACGGGCCAACCTGGAAAACACGGGGAGAAGGGCGCTTCCAAACGTGCCCGCGAAGTCGAGCTATCCGTTGGCGTACGAGCCGCTGGACATCAAGATCACGGTGGTTGGCGCCATATCGGAGAACCGAATGGCCAGTGAGAAGGCCCAGGAAGAGTGGGCGCGGCATTGGGGATGGACGCCACTAACCAAGCCGTCTGGTGCGGAGACCGCTCACGGCGGCGACGGTCTGGCTTTTGAGTACGACCCAGACCTGCGCAGAACGCTGAGGTTCGATAGCTGGGGTAGGCCACTGCCGCTGATGCCCAAACTGCCGGTAAGCCCGGATCTGGTCTTCTTCGGCGAGGCGTCTTAGCTGGCCCACGCTGCTGGCAAGGCGTCCATATCCGTCGCCTGTATTGCAGCAGCCATGCCGCCCGCCACGAACCTCCGTGGTGGGCGGAGCAGCTTCTGGAGGCATCTGTTATGTCCCTTAGGCCTGTACGGTTCCTCGTTGCCGTGACGGCGGCGCTGGCGGCGGCATGTGCCGCGGGTGTGGCGGTCCAGGCCCAGGCGCTGACTTACGCCACAGCCAATAGGACCATGCACGTGGGCGTGGCCATACCCCAGTCCATGGATCAGGGTATTGCGCCCGGCCAGACGACCACCACCCGGGCCCCGTACCTCTTCCAGATATTGGATTCCCGCGCCGATCTCAAGCCGGCCGGCTGGAACCTAACCAACCCCCTCGCCCCGTCTCGCGTGGATGCGCCGACCCTGCAGAGATGGAACCGCAATCCCCAGCCCGCCACGGTTTCGCTTACGGACCCGTACACCATGGGCCAGCCGGTTACCAAAGATATGGCCTGCTACTGGGAGGTTCCGCTCTCCCGTGCCACCCCGGAGCAGCTGTGCGGCTACGACGTTCTGTACCTGGCTGGCGGCACCGCCGCGGCGCTTACCGATGAGGAGCGCGACAAACTGCGGCGCGCGGTTGACGCCGGTGTGATTCTCTGGATCGACACCAGCCGGGGCTACGGCGCCAACGCGGCCGCCGCCTTTACCAGCGTTGGGTTTGGGCAGAAGCTGCCAACGGCCAACGCCACTATACTGCAGCCTTTGCACCCGCTGCTCACCAACCCGTACTCCGTGGATGCACAAGAGCTCAACACGGTAGTCTCGCTTGGCGTAACCAGCATCGAGGCGGTGCCGAACAGCATGGAGATGCCGGTGGTGTCTGGCGTGGCGGGCGTAAGCAGCGGGCGGTCGCCGTTTGTGGCGTCTGGGCCGTACGGCGCGGGCTACGTGGTGATGTTTGGGGCGCCCGTCGCGGCCGCCATCAACGCCGCGGCCTTGCAGGGATCGCAAGCTCGGCCATGGGCATCCGGCAACATCGGGCCCTACGGCGGGCTAGATTTCAGCGCCGTGCCGGCAACGCTCCTCAAGCTGGCGTACAACCTAATCTCCATCGGGGAGCAGAGCGCCCAAGAGCGGCAAAGCCCGCACCGCTACGGAGCCTCGGCGGAGCAGATCGGCGCGCCGCTGATGCGCAAGTGGACCTTCCCGTCCAGCCCCAGCGATCCGAACCCATGGGATCCCCGGTACCCGAACTCCAGCTCGCCCGCCATCTACAAGGGCGTGATGTACGTGGTGGGGGCGGACGCCGTGCTCTACGCGCTGGATATGAACCCCGCCAGGGACCTGGACGGCGACGGCAACCCGGATGACGGTATCCTCCCCACCGGCGAGAATCCCAAGCGGTACGACTTCGGCACGGGCGAGCCATACGATATCATCTGGTCGTACGATTTCAAGAACAGCATAAGCGGCAGCACAAAGCTGTTGTCCTCACCGGTGGTTGCCACGGTGAACGACCCGAGCGAGGGGCCGGTGGACGTGGTGTACATATCGACCGAGGACGGCTTGGTGTACGCCTTCCGGGCGCTGCCCGTTGTGCAGACCAGGCGCGCACTTCGTGGCGAGGCGGTGCCGTATTGGTCCAAACCCGCCAACCTGGGCGCATCGTACAACCCGCCAACCGATATCCCGCCCAGGGTTCCCGCCCCAGTGTACTACGCAGGACGGTTGTTTGCCGTGGGGCCCGACCCCGACCAGCCAGCCCAGGGCGCCGTGTTCGAGCTGAACCCGATAACCGGCCAGGTTCTGTGGCGCTACTCCCGCGCGTCCAAGCCGCTTACGATGGCCGCGCCGCCCATGGGGCCCATCGTCGCCTCTCCGTCCATTGGCTGGGTGAAGGACCCAGTTAGCGGCTCAACGGACCTAGTGATGTACGTGGCGTGCCGAGCCGACCCCACAAACGGCCAAACGGCCCGCGTGTTCTGCTTCCTGCTGGCGGCCAGAGGAGAGAGGCTTACCCAGGCCGCTCCCGGCGACTTCACCCGCTTCCGAGGCCGATACTGGATGGCGCCAAGCAACTACCCGTGGCGCAAGTACAGGATCTGGGTCAAGGGAAACCCCCGCATCACCGGCACGGTGGACCCCCTCTCGCCGGGCTACGTGCGCCTGTCCGACAAGGTCACGCCGGACATGGAGGTGTACGCGGACTACGACGTGGACTGCGCCGCCGACCAGTACAAGCCGCGCACCACGTTCTACGCCTACGCTGGCACCACCGGAGATTACCCAGACTTCCTTCACACGCCTGTTGTTGGCACCGACGGCACGGTGTACGTGGTGGCAACCTCCTTGGGATCCAGCAAGTGTAGCCTGTTCGCCTTCCAAGAGCGCTCGCCCATCTCCTACGTTAAGTGGCGCTACTCGCTGCCCGACACGGCCGTTGTGGGCGCTCCATCACTGTACAACGGCATTCTGTACGTTGGCGCCCTGGACGGTCGTATCATAGGCTTCGATACGCGCGCCACCTTCACCATCAACATTAAGGCGCCCATCGACCTGGGGCGGAAATACTCCGTGCAGATCCTGCAGAAGGATCCGATGCTTCCCCCCACCTACGCCACCACCATGTACCCATATAACGCGGCTCAGTTCGTGGTGGACAACGTGACGGACTACGACCCGAGCACGAGAACGTCCACTGAGCACGGGCGAATTCAGGTCCTCACCTTCTCGATATCCGGCTCCTCGGCGTTGGATGCGTCGGTGCCGGTTACGGTGCGATATCCGGTTGTGGGCGGACAAAGCGCCGAGGAGGTGGCGGAGCTAACAGCATCGACGCAGGGCGTGGTGGGCACGCAGTACGTGGCCGCCGGTGGTTCTGCCCGTGCCAACAAGATTTTCGACATGAGGGTCAACCCCGGGATCGTGGGCGGACCAACCATAGCGGGCGACACCATGTTTGTGGCCGCTGGCGACGGATCGATCTGGTCCTACCCATCGGATCCGCGGGTGCTGGCAACGCCAGCGGCGAACCCCGCACGCATCGGCACAGTGCCCCCGGCCCCCACGCTTGCGTCCTCGCCAATGGGGCCAATAGGCGCGCCGATGACGGTTGTGGGCGGCTCGCTTGCGGTGAACACCCCCGGCGGCATCATGCTGTTCACCCAGCCCGCAACCGTGATAGCGGACTCCACGCGGATTCTGGAGGTGCGCAACGCCTTCGATTACAGCAGCGGACAGGCCGCTCCGGGCGGCAGCGAGATCATCTGGTCTTTGTCTGCCACCACCAAGTCGCAGGCCATGCCAACGCCCGGGCGCGGGGTGCAGCCCAACTGGCGCAGCCCTATGCCCTTGCCGGAGGTGAAGAGCTTCTCGCACCCCTCGGCGGTGCTGCGCCTGAGCGACACGAGTTTCCTGGTGGCGGATACCGGAAATCACCGCGTGGTGGAGGTTAGCCGAGCGGGAGACGTGCTGTGGGAGCTGACCAGCTTTGCGGATCCGTACAACATCCTGGGTGGCTCCGAGCCGCTAACGCTCAACGAGCCCACCGATGTGCAGCGGTGGGTGCAGCTGCAGCTGGACGGCAACGGCAACCAGATTGGCGTTGAGGTTCACACACTGGTGGTGGATAGCGGCAACTACCGCATTCTAGACATCCGAGACGTGTACTCCATGGACCCCAGGCGCGAGAACCAGGAGTACCACGTGCTGGTGTGGGCCAGCCGCACCAACACGGCCAGCAAGCGGTATCAGTACCACAGCGCCCAGCGCCTGCCGGACGGCACCGTGCTTGCCACCGTGATGAACTACTCCGTCAACAGCGCCGACGGCTCCGTGCCAGATACCAACGGCAGCAGCATTGTAGTGCTGTCCGCTGGCAAGCGCGACAGCAGTGGGCAGCTGGTGTTGGACTCCACTGGCAGGCCTGTAGACCCCGGCGGCATCGTGCAGTATTACATGAACGGCATACGAGTTGTCGGCACGGACGGCAGCGTTCAGGAGCTGCCCATAGTGAACCCCGTGTCGTTCCAACGGTACTACACCGGCGCTGGAGCCACCTCTTGGCGCGCGCTTATGGCGGATGGCACCGGCGTATATCAGCTTACCGGTGCGCTCTCAACCGACCCGAAGGATCCGCCGGGCAAGATCGTGCTGACGATGACCGGCTCCGTGTCAGCACCGTCCACCGTTGGTGTGGCGATGGCCAAGCAGCTTGCCAACGGCGACATACTAGTGGTGAACAAGGCGCAGTCTCAGGTGTGGGAGTACAGTCCACTGCCGCGGCCAACCGGCGTGTGGTTCCAGGTGTCGCCGATAACCGCCAACACATACGCCTTGGCCCAACCCAGCTACGCCGATAGGGAACAGTAGGCAACCGGAATCATCCTAGTATCATACCTTGCACCCTGAAGCTGAGAGGTTGCGCCGGCAACTGCGCGAACCCTCTCTTGGAGCACCATGCGGATGGTTATGCGTTGGACCCGTAAGCGGTCTCACATGATTCTGCTGAGCGTGGTGGCGCTTCTTGCCGCCTCATTGTGGGTGTACGCGGAGCAGCCCGGTTGGAAGACCTGGCGCCAGAACGAGGCGAGAACGGGCCTTAACGCTGGTTCCGATGGCCAGCTTGTTGTCAAGCCGATGATTCTGGACCCAAACCAGACGCCCGCGCCTGGCCAGAACCCCAGCCCGGAGTCCCGCTGGGTGTACCCCCACGACGTTCCTAACCCCAGCAACAAGAACAAGCCGTTTCTACCTTCTATCGGTACGTGCGTGGCGTCTCCGGCCGCAGGGAACATCCAAGGCGATCTATTTGTGGTGATATTCGCCTCCATTGACAACTACGAAATCCAACCGGCCGGAGAGGATGGCAGCCCCGCCGTCAATGCGGATCTGGGCACGGTGTACTGCTTCGACGCCATCCACGGCATAGACGCGGGCTCTAAGAGTGGGAATCAACCTTTCTGGTGGTACGGCACCCGCGATGTGCCCTTCGACCCCACGAACGCTACCAGCACCGCGGAGCACACCTTCCTGCGGGCGGTGTCCAAGGCCATAGCGGCATCTGCGCCCGGCCTAACGCCAGACCAAAGGCAGAACCCAGATCCGATGGGCCCGGTCCGCTCAACCCCCACCCTGTACCACCTGCCCAACCCGCTTCAGTACACGTCCACTTGGGTTGACCTGGACGGCCGAACCAAGGACAGCACGTTCGCCACGAGCGACATCGTGGTGTTTGGCTCAGACGACGGGTTCGTGTACTGCCTCGATGCCAGCCCATCAAACGCAATCACGTACAGCCAAACTGACAGCGCGGGGCAGATACACTCCACTCGGGTGGCCCGCTGTATCTGGCGCTACGATACCCGTAGCTTGCTAAAGCCCGGCGACACAACCCAGTACGTGCAGGTCATCTCATCTCCGCTGGTGCTGCAGCTGGCGGGCAAAACGACGGTGGTCATTGGCACGGGCACGGGTTATCTGGTCTGGCTGAATGCCGCGGACGGCGCTCTGGTGCGCTCGTTCGCCACGGGACCCCTGGCGAAGAACAGCAGCGGCGAAGAGAGCAGCGCCCGGCAGCCGGTCACCTCATCGCCCGCGCTTGGTCAGCTGGCCTCCCCTGACGGCAGCTCAACGCGTCCGATCATCATCTTCGGCGCTGCCGATAGCGTGGTGTACGCAGTCGATGCCAACACCGGCGCCAAGGTGTGGACCTACATCACCGGCGAGCTTCCTGCTGGTCCTGCCGACCCCAATCGCGATCCTGGCAGCCGCGTGGCCTCCACAGGCCTGTTCAATCCGCCGGTGCTTGCAACTCCGGCTGTTGGTATGGCCGGCGATAAGCAGGCCGTGTTTATCGCAACCACGGGCCGCCGCGACAAGAAGACCCTCGGCGACAGCAGCCCTGCTGGTGTGGTGTACGCCCTGGAGCTGGGCACCGGCAAAGAGATATGGAAGTTCGATAGCTATCGCAACCCATCCGACTCCCCATCGGCCGATCCGAATCTGCTCGGCGAGTTCAAAGCGTCGCCTGCGCTGGCCAGCGTGCCGATCTGGGGCGTTGACGGCGGCAGGCCCCAGCCGGTGGTGATCCTCAAATCCGAGGACGGCAACCTCTACTGCGTGTACGCCAAAGATGGGACCCCCGCGTGGCTCAAGCCGTTCACCTTCACCGGCGAGAACACCACGAGCGATGAGGTGGTTGCCTCCTCGCCCGTGGTCAGCAGCAACGGCCTCATCTGGATAGGCGGGCGTGACGGCATCTTGCGCGCCTTCGATCCAAGCAAGCAGGGCACGTTTACAGACGCGAACGGCAACACCGTTACGGGGCCGGGCTGCTCTGAGGAGTGGCGGGTCCAAACCGGCACGCTCACCTACACCGGCGATTCCTCCAGCAAGGCCGACACCACCCCGCAGGTTACGCTCAACCCGGGGCCCATATACGCCAGCCCCGCCATCACAAACGGGTTCCTGTTCATAGGCGGCACTGGATACTTCCACGCCTTCCAAGATACCAACGGCGCTTACGGGATACCGTTCGTGCCGAACACGTTCGTTCCGGGCGGCGTGTCGCCTGCCCAAAGGCAGACCCCACAGGGCGCGCCCGGCTCCACCACGGACATCGCCTCCCGCATTCAGGTGGACATATTCAGCCAGGCCAACTACCGAAACAGGGCGGTTACGCTGGACCTGACGCACAGCCAAGCGCTGGGCGTTACCGGTGATGGCAACCATCGGTGGACCGTGGTTGACCCCGGCCGCGTGGAGTGGGGCGATACCATCTACGTCATTGCGTGGAACCTAGATACCAACCCCGCTGTCAACGAATGCCAACTGCGCCTGCAGGGCCCCAATGGCACCATTCAGGTTACTGTGCCGGTGAGAACGGGAA